>Ga0116229_10006616_pt1 | contig 18572 bp, 10 predicted proteins | sample S1TSphgellanicum_3_FD_87313 | JGI IMG/M metagenome (GOLD analysis project Ga0116229, IMG submission 87313) | Host-associated microbial communities from peat moss isolated from Minnesota, USA - S1T2_Fc - Sphagnum magellanicum MG | ecosystem: Host-associated > Plants > Peat moss > Unclassified... | reverse complement strand
TCGACCACCCTGCGTCATCTGGGCGTGATCGACCGGCTCTTGGAGCCCAAGCTTCAGCGTGCGCCGCCCATGTTGGTGACGAACCTGCTCCGACTCGGCGTGGCTCAGCTTATGTTCATGGACACGCCCGCCCACGCCGCCGTCTCCACCATCGTCGAGGCGGCGCAGGCTCAGCGGGACAGCCGCCCGTTCAAAGGCCTAATCAACGCCGTGCTGCGGGGCGTGGAGCGGGATCGGGCCGACCCGGCCAAGACCAGGGCGCTCGCCGAGGCGCCGCCCCAGACCTACGCACCCGAATGGCTGTTCAATCGTTGGCGGGCGGCCTTTGGCGAGCCCACCGCGCTCGCGATCGCCGCGCGTATCCCTGAGGAGCCCGCGACGGACCTCAGCCTGCGCGACCCCGCCGACGCAGCCGATCTGGCGCGGGCGCTGGAGGCCGATATCCTGGCCGGCGGCTCGCTGCGCACAGAGCGTCGCGGCGACGTGACCGAGTGGCCGGGATTCGAGGCGGGCCGTTGGTGGGTCCAGGACGCCGCCGCGGCGATCCCGGCGCGCCTGCTCGACGTTCAGCCCGGCGAGCGCGTGCTCGACCTCTGCGCCGCGCCGGGCGGCAAGACGCTGCAGTTGGCGGCGGCGGGCGGCGTCGTGACGGCTGTCGATCGGTCCAGCGCGCGGCTGGGTCGGCTGACGGACAATCTTCAGCGCATGGGCCTATCCGCCGAAGTTGTGACCGCCGAGGCCGCGGACTGGTCTGACAGCCGACGGTTCGACGCTGTCCTGCTGGATGCGCCTTGCACCGCCACGGGCACATTCCGCCGTCATCCGGACGTGCTGTGGGCCGCCAAGGCGACCGACCTCGCCAAGCTGACCACGCTGCAGACGCGTCTGCTTGAGTCCGCAGCCCGGCGCGTCCGCCCTGGAGGGCGGCTGGTCTATTGCGTCTGCTCCCTGGAGCCGGAGGAGGGGGAGGCGCAGATGCGCACCTTCCTGCAGCGTCATCCAGAGTTTCGACCGATGCGGATCGCCGATGGCGAAGGCGGCGCGCCGGCCCGCAGCCTCACCTTCGACGGCGCCCTGCGGATTCATCCAGGCCTTGAGGCGCCGGCAGGCGGCATGGACGGCTTTTTCGCTGCGCGTTTCGTCAGAAGCGAAGCCATCTAGACGCCGCCCTGCGCCTGCGCCTTGCGTCTGAAACATCGCCGCCCTAGTCCTTCTCCATGAGCGTTTTGCGACCCATCATCGCCCCATCGATTCTGGCTGCAGACTTTGCGCGCCTGGGAGAAGAGGCGGTCGCCGTCCAGGCGGCCGGCGCCGACTGGCTGCATATCGACGTGATGGACGGACGCTTCGTGCCCAACATCACCATAGGTCCCCAGGTGGTGAAGGCGTTGAAGCCGCTCGTCTCGATTCCCATGGATGTTCATCTGATGATCGCGCCGGCTGATCCGCACCTCGAGGCGTTTCGCGAGGCGGGCGCCGACATCATCAGCGTCCATCCCGAATCGGGACCGCACCTGAACCGGACCCTCAAACGCATCCGCGACCTCGGCGCCAAGGCGGGCGTGGTGTTCAATCCCTCCACGCCGGTCGAGACGATCGAGTGGATGCTGGAGGATATCGACCTGGTGCTGGTCATGTCGGTCAATCCAGGCTTCGGCGGTCAGAGTTTCATGGCCTCCCAGCTGGCCAAGGTGACGCGCTTGCGCCAGATGATCGACCGCGCGGGTTTGGACATCCTGGTGGAGGTGGATGGCGGCGTCACCGCCAAGACGGCGCCGCTCTGCCTCGCCGCGGGCGCCGACGCCCTGGTGGCGGGCACAGCGGTGTTCAAAGGCGGCCCTGAGCGTTACGCCGCCAACATCGCCGACCTGAAGGCCAGCCAGGTCGTGGCGGTATGAGGGGGATGGTCTTACCCCCGGCGCAGTCGGTCAGCGTCAGTGCGGCTGTTTCCGCGCTCTCGCGCGGACCCCTCCCGGCCTGCGGCCGTACGCCCCCATCGCTTTGCAATAGGGCAGATGAAAGGGGCTGGGCCCTTATCTCCCCCATCTTTGATGGGGGAGCGCCCCGGAGGGGGGAGGGGGCCGCATGGCGCAGCCGTGCGGAACGCGTGGCGCCGGCCCCTCCGGCCCAGTTCTGACCGCACCTCCGATGCCGGCGCGACGCTTTCTCCTCGACGATATGCCCGGCGCTCATCTGCCGTCGGCGGTCGTCGTGGCGTTTCGGCGACAGGTCGCCTACGAGCTGAACGTGGGGGCCTTGCGGGCCGGGCGGTTGGATGGCGCCCGGGGTCCTACCCTGATGGCGACGCCCCGGGATTTTCGGCCCAGCGATCCGCCGCTCGGCCGCGCCATGCTCGCCGGCCGGTTCGTTCTGGGCGGCGCCATGATCGACGTCGGTCCCGGCGGCGACCCATGGGATCGGATCAGCCCGTCCCGAAGCTTCGCCATCGCCTTGCACAGGTTCGACTGGGCGCCGCACCTTGTGGCGTGCGGAGACTCCGGCGCGGCTGAAGCGCTGCGCCTGTTTCTGGAGTGGCGGCGCCTGTTCTACCAACCCAACCGCTTCGTCTGGAGCGGCGAGGTGTTGGAGCGGCGATTGTTCAACCTGGCCTGCGCCGCCCGGCGGATGGCCGCGGTGGCCTCCGATGTGGAGGCGGGCGCCCTGGTCAACGGCTTGCTGCATCAAGCCCGCTACCTGTCCGGGCTTGCGGATGGCCCGGTTCGGTTGGCGGAGCGGCTGACCGTCGCCGCGACGGCCGCCGCAGCGCTCAACGGGCGTTCCGCCGAGCGACTTGTCGCCCGCACCCTGACCCGCCTGGCCCAGGCGCTGCCCGACGCCGTGCTGCCCGATGGCGGTCTGAAAAGTCGCTCGCCCCAGGCCGGGCTTGAGCTGTTGCTCGACCTTTTGACCCTTGACGATGTCTTGCTGCAGCGCGGACGCGAGACGCCGACCGCCGTGGCCAGGGCGATTGATCGTCTAGGCGCCGCGGCGCGATTCTTCACCTTGGGCGATGGTCGTCTGGGCGCCTTCCAGGGGGGCGAGGCCGCAGACCCGCAACGCGTCCGCGCCGCCCTGAACCACGACGAGGATGACGCCGCCCGCCCCATGGGCGCGGCTCCCCACAGCGGCTATCACCGTCTTGTCGGTCGCGCGATCCAGGTGCTGGTCGACGCCGGCCCGCCCGCGGACGGCCCGTGGAGCGTCGCCGCCTGCGCTCAGCCCTTGGCGCTGGAGGTGACTTGCGGCCCGGATCGGATCTTCTCCAACTGCGGCTGGAGCCCGGACGCTGCGGGCGTCGGTTCGGCGGCGCCGGAGCTGCTGCGCCTGACCGCAGGCGGCAGCACGGCCGAGCTCGGCGGACGCTCGGCCGGTCGGCTGCTAGGAGGCTTTGCAGGCCAGGTGCTCGGCGCCAGGTTGATCGGGGCTGCGCGCACGGTCGATGGCGCGCGCAACGAAAACGACGCGGGCGCCTGGGTCGCGCTCAGTCACGACGGCTGGTCGGCCCGGTTCGGCGTCACCCACGAGCGGCGCCTGTTCGTCGATGGCCGCATGGACGAACTTCGGGGCGAGGACCTTTTCTTCGGCGATCGGGGCGGCCCCATCCCCCGCCCCGTGCCCTTGGCTATCCGCTTTCACGCCGCCGCCGATGTTCAGGTCTCTATCGCCCTGGATGGCCGAAGCGTGCTGCTTCGCGGCGCCTCCAACCGCGGCTGGTGGTTCCGCAACGATGCGCCTGAGGTGATGTTGGAGCCCTCGATCCAGTTCCAGAACGGACTCCCGCGCCGCAGCGTCCAGGTGGTGTTGCGCGGCCTGATCAACGCCGGCGGCCCGACGCGGGTGCGCTGGAAGCTCACGCCCGTCGAGGCTGCGCCGCCCAAGCCTCAGGGCCCGCGCCTGCGGACGCCTGAGCCGATCCCGGCGGACCTGATCCTGGAGACCGAGATCGATCCGCCAGCGCCCGAGGGCGTCGATGTTGAAGGCGCCGCCCCGGTATGATGAAGCGCAAGGTGTCTGCGCGGACGGCGAGGTTCAGCCCGTGGCTGGTCATGGCCCATGACCTGGGCTTGGCGGCCCTGACCATGGCGGCGGTGCTGCTCGTTCGCTATCATTTCGAGCGCAAGCCCCTGCCCCGGGGATTGGTCGGCGGCGTGACCGGCACCTTCGTCCTGATCTGCGCCGGCGTTTTCCTCTGGTATCGCCAGCACCGCACCATGTGGCGGTTCACCACGCTGAACGACGTGACGCGGGTGGCGCGCGCCGTGATCGTCGCCAACCTTCTGCTGCTGCCGGTGCTGTTTGTGGCCAATCGCGCCCAAGATTTTCCGCGCTCCACGCTCGGCGCTGTCGCGATCGCTTTGACGGCGGCCCTCGCCGCTAGCCGCGTCCTGGCGCACGCCCTGGCCCATGGCGACCTGGGCGCGGCCTTCCGCTTTGTCGATCGCGCCCAGCCGCCGGCGGTGATCGTCGGGTCCGCGCCAGCGGCTGCGGCCTATCTCACCAGCCAAAGGCGACTGAGATCGCCGATCCGCGTCGCCGGCATCGTGACGCTCGACGGGGCGCCGTTCGGCCGAACCATCGGGGGGGCGGAAATCTTAGGGGATCTCCGCAGGCTGACCTCCATCCTGAAGGCCCTGGCCGCGGCCGAAGCGCGTGAGCCCCAGCTTGTGTTGGCCGAGCCCCGGCCGGGGCGCGCGCTGATGGATACGGTCGTCGCCAGCGCCGGCGAGGCGGGCGCCAAGCTGGTGCGGGTACGGACGGAGGGCGGCGGTGCAGCCCTGTCGCCGGTCGACGCCGCCGACCTGCTCGACCGGCCGCCCCGGAGTCTGGACCGGGAGCGCGCCCGAACCCTGATCGCCGGCAAGCGCGTGCTGGTCACCGGCGCCGGGGGCACGATCGGATCAGAGCTGGCGCGCCAGGCGCTGAAGCTCGATCCCGCCCGGCTGATCCTGCTCGATGCGTCGGAGTTCAACCTCTACGCCATCGACCAGGAACTGAAGGAGCGCGAGGCGGCGGCCATCTGGACGGCGGAGCTCGGCGACGTCCGAGACCGGGCGCGGCTGGAGGCCCTGTTCGCGCGCGAGCGTCCCGATGTGGTGCTGCACGCCGCAGCCCTGAAGCACGTGCCCCTGATGGAGCTGAACCCGCCCGAGGCGGTGCTGACCAACGTCGGGGGCGCGATAAACGTCGCCCGCCTGGCGCGGGACGCCTGTCAGGCCCTGGTCTTCATCTCAACCGACAAGGCGGTGAACCCCACCAATGTCATGGGCGCCACCAAACGGGTGGCCGAACGGGCGATCCAGGCGATCAGCGCCGGCTCAGCCTTGCGGGCGTCCGTGGTGCGGTTCGGCAACGTGCTGGGCTCGGCGGGCTCCGTCGTGCCCCTATTTGAGCGCCAGATCGCCCGCGGCGGCCCGGTGACGGTCACCCACCCCGACATGGTGCGCTTTTTCATGACGGTGCAGGAAGCTTCAAGCCTGGTGCTCCAGGCCGGCGCCCTGCCTTTGCTCGAAGCCGCCCCTGCGAACGGCCGCATCTATGTGCTGGACATGGGCCAGCCGGTGCGCATCGACGATCTGGCCCGCCAACTGATCCAACTCCACGGCCTGCGCCCCGACGTCGATATCCAGGTGGTGCACACGGGCTTGCGGCCCGGCGAGAAGCTGTTCGAGGAAATCTTCTACGACGCCGAACAGGTCGAGCCGACCGCCGTCGATGGCGTCATGGCCGCCTTCGATCCGGGTCCGAGCTGGTCCGACCTTGAGGCGCCGCTGGCGGAGCTGCTGGCGGCGGCGACGGCGCGGGACGAGGCGGCGGTGATCGCCCTCCTGCGGACGCTGGAGCCGGCGTTTCAGCCGGGGTGAGGCGGGAGCGCCACGCAATCCGAGACGGCGCCGACGTCGCGGCCTAGGCGACGCAGAGTGTCTATAAAATCTGGGTCGCAGGTGACGGTATAGCTGTCCGGGGTCGCCTGCGCCTCCGACAGATCGCGGGCGCGCGCGACATCAAGGCCCAGGGGACGCCAGATCAAAATCTCCGCCCGAAGTTGTGGCGTATAGCCCTTCATGGCGCTGGCGCCCAAGACGCCGCCATCTATCACCCGCACGCGCCTAGCCCCTCGGTGCGCCAGGCTGGCGAACAGCTCGCCATAGTTCGCCTGGGCCTGATACATGGCTTGGGGTGTAACAATATATCTGAGCGCCATGCTTCGGCCGCCGTACAAAATAAGGATAATCGTCAGGCAGGCGGCAACGCTATATCTAGCCGCCTTATAGTCTCTATTTTTCAAGTCTTGCATCATTGCGTGGGCGGCCAGGACGCAGGCTATGGCGAGGAATGGATAGGCCGGCACGGCGTATTGCAGCAATTTTGTCGCCGCCAGACTATCGACGCCTAAAATTCCCGCCGCCATGCACAGGCTGAACATCAAGCCGAGCCGAACACGCCCCTTGGCGATCGGCAGCGCCAAGGGGGTCGCCGCCGCGGCCCAGCCGCAACTGAACAGACCTTTGCCAAAGCAGATGTTCAGATACGTCCAGGGCGGGCCGCCATGCTTGTCGAACGAGGTATTGAACCGCCCCGCCAGATCGTTGAACAGCATCGCATGCAGATAGCCCGGCGCCGCTTGCTCCCGCGCAAGGAGAAAGGCCGCGACCGGGATCGCGGCGCCGAGGCCCATGGCCAGGTACGGCCTCGTGAGCGCCCTTCGCCACCGTCCGACGATCAGCAGGTAGGCGACCACGCCGACGCCAGGCGTGAGGCCCGCAATCCCCTTCGTCATCGTCGCCGCCGCGATCAGCAGCGCCGCGAGGGCGATGCGAGACCGACCGGGGCGACGGCGATGGAGAAGGAAAAAGAGCACGTAAGCATAGGCGGTGATGAACAGGCTTACGGGCACGTCGTAATCTGCGGTTCGGGCGGCGTGCTCGCCGAAAAAGCCGGCGCTAAGCGTCAACAGAATAGTCGCCAGCGATGCGGTCCAGGTCGATCCGCTCAGCCTGCGGGTGAATCCAAACACCAGGCCCAAAATCCCTAAGGCCGCGAGCATCGTCGGCAGCCGCAGGGCGAACTCCGACACGCCGAACACAGACAGACTGGCCGCCATGGCCCAGACCAGCAGCGGCGGCTTGGTGTTCCAAAGGTCTGGCCGCCAGCCATAGGTGGTGACCAGGCTGAACCCCTGGGCGTGCATCTCCAGGGCGTTCACCACCACCCGCGATTCGTCCCAAAGCTGGATCGGCAGCGGAGGGCGATCGATGAACAGGAAGAGGGCGCAGGCGGTCAAAACGCAGAGCAGCACCCCGCCGGGAGGCCAAAACCGCCGCGCCGCATCCGTCGTCTTCGAGGCGGGGAGGCTGACCAATCTGGGCTCCTGCGACGGATCACGTCCTGGCGCACGAGCTTAGCCGACCGACATTTAAAATCAGCTAAGTGGGGTTTGCGCAGCGATATCGGACGCCCCATTCGTCCCTGGCCCATTCGTCCCTGGCCCATTCGTCCCTGGCCCTGGGCGCCCCCACGTTGACTCCCCCGCCGCTCCCCCTATTTTCCGCCTCGTCCTGCATGACTGGCGCTTGAGGTGGATCGACCATCGGGGAGTGCGGGGCGCATCGCCGCGCGCCTGGGCATGACGCTATCCTCCCCTCTTTGTCTCAAGACGTGGAAGCCCCATGCCCGCAGCGCCCGATTTTCCGCCCTCGCCTGATCATGTTCCCGTTCGCCGCGCGTTGATATCGGTCTCCGACAAGACCGGGCTGATCGAGACCGCGCAGGCGCTGCACGATCTGGGGGTGGAATTGGTGTCGACCGGGGGCACGCGCGCGGCGATCGCCGCTGCAGGTCTGCCTGTGAAAGACATCGCCGAGCTGACCGGCTTCCCCGAGATGATGGATGGGCGGGTCAAGACGCTGCATCCCATCGTTCACGGCGGCCTGTTGGGCGTGCGCAACGCACCGGCCCACGCCAAGGCCATGGCCGAGCACGGCATCGGCGGGATCGATCTGCTGTATGTGACGCTGTATCCATTCGAGGCGACGGTTGCGGCCGGGGGCGACTTTTCGACGTCGGTGGAGAACATCGACATCGGCGGCCCGGCCATGATCCGCTCGGCGGCCAAGAACCACGCGTTCGTCGCTGTCTGCGTCGACGCCGAGGCGATGGCGCAAACCCTGGCCGCCCTGCAGGCCGGCGGCGGCACGGACCTGGCGTTGCGAAAGTCCCTGGCGGCGCGCGCCTTCGCCCGCACCGCGGCCTATGACGCCGCTATCTCCGCCTGGTTCGCTGCGCAAGTCGGCGACGCCTTCCCGGCGCGTAAAGCCATCGCGGGCGCCCTGGTCCAGACCATGCGCTATGGCGAGAACCCGCACCAGTCGGGCGCCTTCTATCGTTGCGGCCCCGCTCGGCCAGGCGTCGCCACCGTGCGCCAGCTCCAGGGCAAGGCGCTGTCGTACAACAATGTCGCCGATACCGACGCGGCGTTCGAGCTGGCGGCGGAGTTCGATCCCGCGGCTCATGCGGCCGTCGCCATCATCAAACACGCCAACCCTTGCGGCGTGGCGCTGGGCGCCAGCGTGGAGGAGGCCTACGCCCGCGCGCTGCAGTGCGATCCGGTCTCAGCCTTTGGCGGCGTGGTGGCGATCAATCGGCGCCTGGACGCAGCGAGCGCGAAGCTGATCACCGATATCTTCACCGAGGTGGTCATCGCGCCTGAGGCCGATGAAGACGCAGTCGAAATCTTCGCGGCCAAGAAGAACCTGCGCCTCCTGATCACCGGCGGTTTGCCCGACGCGACCTCAGCGGGCGAGGTGTTCCGGTCGGTGGCGGGCGGCTTTCTGGTGCAGACCCGGGACGCCTCGCGGCTCACCGCCGCCGACCTCACCATCGTCACCAAGCGCCAGCCGACCCCGCAGGAGGTCGCCGATATGCTGTTCGCCTTCACCATCGCCAAGCACGTCAAGTCCAACGCCATCGTCTACGCCAAGGACAGCCAGACGGCCGGCATCGGCGCCGGCCAGATGAACCGCCGCGACTCCGCCCGCATCGCCGCGATCCGCGCCCGCGAAGCCGCCGAAACCGCAGGCCTGCCCCGGTCGCTGGCGGAAGGCTCGGCCTGCGCGTCGGAAGCCTTCTTCCCCTTCGCCGACGGCCTGATCGAAGCGGTCCAGGCCGGGGCGACCAGCGTGATCCAGCCCGGCGGCTCGATCCGCGACGCCGACGTCATCGCGGCCGCGGATGAGGCCGGCGTGGCCATGGCGTTTACGGGCGTGCGGGTGTTTCGGCATTAGCTGCGGCGCGACGAGGCTTGGTGTAAACCGGGGCCATGCCGCCTCACCCCGCCATCGCCCGCTCACAAGTCCTTGCGCTGCGGGGCTCGAAGATCCGCGAGGTGGCGAACGCCGCCATGGGGCGACCGGACGTCTTACCGTTCTGGTTCGGCGAGTCGGATCAGCCGACGTCTCAAGCGATCCGCCAAGCGGCGATCGCAGCGCTGGAGGCGGGACGCACCTTCTATACCCACAACCTCGGCCAGCCGGCGCTGCGGCGGGCGACCGCCGCCTACCTCACCCGGCTGCACGGCCGCCCGATTGGGGAAGGGCGCCTCGCGATCACCAACTCCGGCGTCAGCGCGCTGATGATCGCGGCCCAGGCGGCGGTCTCGCCCGGCGACCGGGTGGTCGTCGTCGATCCGGTCTGGCCCAACGTCGCGGAAATCCCGCGTATCCTGGGCGCTGAGGTCGCGCACGTGTCGCTGCGTCCAGGGCCGGAGGGCTTCGGTCTTGATCTCGACCAGCTGCTGGAGGCCCTGACGCCCGATACGCGCGCGCTCTTCCTCAACTCGCCCAACAATCCCACGGGCTGGACCATCAGCCCTGATCAGCGCCAGCCGATCCTGGAGCGATGCCGAGAGCTCGGCGTGTGGCTCGTGGCCGACGACGTCTATGAGCGGCTCTACTTTGGCGAGGGGGCGTCGGCGCCGTCCTTCCTGCCGCTGGCCGACCCGGACGATCGCCTGATCAGCGCCAACAGCTTTTCCAAGGCGTGGCGCATGACGGGCTGGCGGCTCGGCTGGCTTGTGGCGCCGCCGACGCTCGTGGAGCGACTGGGCGTGCTGTTGGAATACAACACCTCCTGCGCACCGGACTTCGTGCAAGCGGCCGCGATGACGGCGATCGAGGCGGGCGATGCCGACATCGTGGCGCTACGCACCGAGCTCGCCGCAGCCCGCGATCACCTCATCGCGGGCCTGCGCGCCATCCCAGGCGTTACGGCGCCTCAGCCGGCCGGCGCCATGTACGCCGTCTTCCGCCTGGCGGGAGAGACCGGCGACAGCCTGGCGCTCGCCAAGCGGCTGGTGAACGAAGCGGGCCTAGGCCTCGCCCCCGGCGCCGCCTTCGGCGAAGGCGGCGAGGGCTGGCTCCGCTGGTGCTTCGCCGCAGACCGCAGCCGCCTGGACGAGGGGTTGGCGCGATTGCGCGCTTACCTCGGGGGCTGAGCGCCAGTGGGCGGCGCTCAAGCCCCCTTTCCTGGCGACCCCGCCTTCGCGATTTGACCCGCACCAACCAAGAAACTTTCGCCCTACCGCACCCCCCGCAAGGCTGAAGCCGCGAGCGTCAGCTTGGCGAAGGTCCAGCCCTGGGGCGTCTGTTCGATCTCCGTCAGGGTGCGGCGGACGCGGGCGATGGCGGGTTCGCGCGGGGTCAGCCAGTTCGTCAGAGCCTCGGGTTCGGCGGCGTCTGCGGCGTCGGCCAGGACCGCCTGGACGCGGCGGGTCTGTTCGCAGATCAGATCGACGATCAGGCTGCGGAGCGCGGCGCGTTCATAGGCGTCGCTGGGCGCAATCCCTGCGGCGGCGGCGCGCAGGCGGTCCAGGCCCAGCGCCGAGCCGGTTTCGGCGTAGAGGCGGGCGACGGCGCCCACGTCGCGGCCGGTCTGGGTCGAAAGGTCGGCGATTTCCGTCGCGGGCGCGAGCGCGCTGAGGCTGGCGATGCGGCGGGCCAGGGCTTGCGGCGCGCCCATATCGACGAAGCCTTGGAAGACGCGTTGGCGCTCCTCCCGCTCGAACGGCGACAACAGGTCGGCGGCGTCATTGCCCATCAATATGTCTGCGGCGGGACGATAGGCGTCGATCAGCGCCTGGACGTGGCTATGTTTTACATCGCCCTCACGGGCCAGCCAGAAGGTCTGGCCTCTGAGCGCCTTGGCGATCGCCTGGTACAGGGCGAGCTGGGCGGCGGCGGGCGCTTTGAGGTCGAGCGCATCGACGGCCGCCCAGGCCTCGTCCAGCCGAAACACTTGGCGGGCCGCCTCAAAGGCTGCAACCAGAACGCCGGCGTCGCAGCCGACCGCGGTCATCAAGCGGCTGGCGAAGGTGGGGCCGGCCATATCGACGATCTGATTGGCGAGGCCTGTGGCGATGATCTCGCGGCGCAGGCGGTGGCGGCCCATCTCATCGTGGAACCGGCCCAGCGCGCTTGGGAAATAGGCGCGAAGCATCTTCGCGAAATAGCCGTCCTCCGGCGCGTGGCTGGCGACGATCTGCGCGGACAGCTCCAGCTTGGCGTAGGCCGTGATCACCGCCAGCTCCGGCCGGCTCAGGCCCTTGCCCTGGGCGCGCAACTCCTCCATGGCCGCGGCGCGGGGTAGGCCCTCGACCTTGCGATCGAGCCGGCCCTTGGCCTCCAGGTCCTGCATGAAGCGGGCGTGGGCCTCCAGCGCGCTTGGAGCGTCGGCCTCTTGCAGGGAGAGGCCCAGCGTCTGGTCATAGTTGTGTTTCAGCACATGGGCGCCGACTTCGGCGGTCATGCTGGCGAGAAGCGCGTTGCGGTCTTGGGCTTGAAGCGTCCCGCCCCGGATCGCCTGGCCCAGCAGGATTTTGATGTTCACCTCGTGGTCGGAGGTGTCGACGCCGGCGGAGTTGTCGATGGCGTCCGTATCGATCCGACCGCCGCACCGGGCGAAGCTGATCCGAGCGGCCTGGGTGAAGCCGAGGTTGGCGCCTTCGCCGACGACCTGGCAGCGCAGCTCGGTCGCATCGACCCGCACCAGATCGTTGGCCTTGTCCCCGACCTCGGCATGGGTTTCCGATGCCGCCTTCATATAGGTGCCGATGCCGCCGAGATAGAGCAGCTCGACCGGGCTTTTCAGGATCGCCCGGATCAGTTCGGCCGGCGACAGGGCGTCTGCGTCGAGGTCGAGCAACGCCTTGATCTGGGGCGTCAGCACGATTTCCTTGGCGGTGCGGGGGAAGACGCCGCCGCCGGGGGAGATCAAGGATGCGTCGTAGTCGGCCCAGGACGAGCGGGGCAGGGCGAATAAGCGCTGGCGCTCGGCCCAGCTCGCGGCCGTATCGGGCGAGGGGTCGATGAAGATGTGGCGGTGGTCGAAGGCGCAGACGAGCTGCATCTGGTCCGACAGCAGCGCCCCATTGCCGAACACGTCGCCGCTCATGTCGCCGACGCCGACGCAGGTGAAGGGTTCGCTTTGGATGTCCTTGCCGCGTTCGCGGAAGTGGCGCTTCACCGCCTCCCAGGCGCCGCGCGCGGTGATGCCCATGGCCTTGTGGTCGTAACCGACCGAGCCGCCGGAGGCGAAGGCGTCGCCGAGCCAGAAGCCGTACGCCTCGGCCACGCCATTGGCGATGTCGGAGAAGGTGGCCGTGCCCTTGTCGGCGGCGACCACCAGATAGGGATCGTCGCCATCGTGGGCGATCACGCCGTCAGGCCGGATCACCGCGCCCGCGCCGTCCAGATTGTCGGTGAGGTCGAGAAGGCCGGACAGGAAGGTGCGATAGGCCCGCACGCCTTCCGCCCGCACCGCGTCCGCCGTTCCGCCGCGGGGCAGGCGCTTAGGGTAGAAACCGCCCTTGGAGCCGACCGGCACGATCACCGCGTTCTTGACGTTTTGCGCCTTGACCAGGCCCAGCACCTCGGTGCGGAAGTCGTCTCGCCGATCTGACCAGCGCAGGCCCCCGCGCGCGACGGGGCCAAAGCGCAGATGCACGCCTTCCACATGGGGCGCCCAGACGAAGATTTCGCGGTCGGGCTTGGGCGCCGGCAGGTCCTCCAGCGTCTGGCTGGCGATCTTGAAACTGATGTAGGGTTTAGGCAGATCGTCGGCGTCGGTCTGGTAGAAGTTGGTGCGGGTGATGGCGCGGACCAGCAGCGCCATGCGCCGCAGCACCCGGTCGGCGTCCAGGCTCTCCACCGCTTGCAGGCTGGCGATGATGGCGTCGAACACTTCGCGCGCTTGCGCCGCGCGCTGCTCCGGCGCGGCGAACAGGCCGGTGTCGAACTTGATCCGAAACAGGTCGATGATCAGGCGGGCGATCTCGGGATGGTCGCACAGCGCCGCTTCCTGCACCGGCTGGGTGGGGTCCAGCCCGCTCTGCTGGCGATAGCGGGCGAAGGCGCGCAGCAGGGCGACGTCGCGCCAGCCGGCGCCCAGTTCCAGCACCAGCCGATTGAAGCCGTCGTTCTCCGTCCAGCCGTTCCAGACGGCCAGGAAGGTGTCTTCGAAGGGCTTGCGCACCTCGTCGAACGACAACCCCTCGCCGCGTTCGTCGTTCAGCAGGAAGTCATGCACCCAGACGACGGTTAAGGGGGCGTACTCGCCCTCGCTCGCCCGCCGGGCGATGGGGAAACCCTCCTCGGCTGTGGCCTTCAGGCCCATGTGCTCCAGGATCGGCATGACGTCGGCCAGGGGCACGGCCTCGCCGGCGCGGTAGAGTTTGAAGCGGAACTGGGTCTTGGCGTCATCGGGGCGGCGATAGGCGCGGATGCAGAGCGGCCCAGCGTCCGGCGCCGCCGTCGAACTCAGGCCCTCGATCACATTGAGATCGGCCAGGGCCTCGGCGGCGTCGTATTGGTCGCGATAGCCGGCGGGGAAGGCGTCGGCGTAGCGGGCCAGGATGTCGGCCACCAGGCCCGGGGCCACGCCGCCGGCGCGCGCAGCGGCTTCGAACCGATCCGACCAGGTCCGCACGGCCTCGGCGATCGCGGCCTCCAAGGCTTTCGGCTCTGGGCTGGGGTGGCCGCCCGGCGTCACGCCGATGATGAAATGCACTCGCGCCAGCGGTTGGTCGGAGAAGGTCGGATACCAGGCCGAGACCCGCCCGTCGTAGCCCTGGGCCAGGATTCGTCCGGCGGTGCGTGCGGCGTCGGAATCGTAGCGCTCGCGAGGGATGAAGACGAGGCAGGAGACGAAACGATCGAAGGGATCGCGCCGCACAAACAGGCGCACCCGCTGCCGATCGTACAGGCGCAAGATGCCCATGGCGGTCTCGAACAGCTCGTCTTCGCCGATCTGAAACAGCTCGTCCCGGGGGTAGGTCTCTACGATGTAGCGGAGGCGCTTTTGCGTGTGCTTGCTGGGGGTGTCCCCGGCGCGGGCCAGTACGTTGGCGATCTTGCGGCGCAGCAGCGGCAGGGTGCGCGCCGGCTCCTCATAGGCCTCCACGGTGTAGAGACCCACGAACCGCACTTCGCCGATGGCGACGCCGTCGGGACCGTAGCGCTTGACGCCGACGTAATCCATGTAGCCGCGCCGATGAACGCGGGACTTGAGGTTGGACTTGGCGGCGACCAGGGGAGACTCGTGCTCCAGATAGGTCTTCAGGTCCGAGGTCAGGACCGCCGGTTCGCTGGCCCGGCGCAGAACGGACCGCTCTGGATCGCGCAGCACGCCCAGGCAGTCGCTCGCCCCAAAGCGCGGTTCCTCGGCGGCGTAGGCGCCGTCGGGCGTGCGGGGATAATCGTAACGACGAGCGCCGACAAAGACGAAATGGTCTGTCAGCCAGGTTAGAAAATCGACGTACTCCTCGACGGGATAGGGGCCGGGCGGATTGGGCGAGGTGCGCAGGTCTTGAATCGTCTCCGCGATCATTGCGGTCATGGCGTCGAAATCGCCGACAGCGGCATGGACGTCCGCCAGGGTCTGGGCGAGGCTGTCCAGCAGGGCGGCGCGGCGATCCTCGCCGACGTCGGCCAGCATGACCATGATCATCGACTCTCGCCGCAACGCCGCGCCGTCCTGGCGCGAGCCCTCGGCGTCGCGACCGACCTCCACGACCGGATGGATCACCGCCCGCACGTCGAACCCCGCTTCGGTGAGGGCGCCCATGACGCTGTCCACCAGGAAGGGCGCGTCGTCCTGCACGATCTGCAGCAGCTCCAGCTCCAGATCCTTGCCGCCGGCGCCCAGGGCATGGATCAGGCGAAACTTCGGTCCGCTATGATTGCGGCGGTCGCCAAAGCGCCAAAAGCTGGCCAGAAGCGCCGCCAAGTCGATCGAACCGAGGCCGGCGACATCGTCGGGCGACAGGCCGTCGGCGGCCTGGGCCACGAAGGCGGCTTCGGCTGCGGACAGGGTCTGAACGTCGAGCGCTCCGGTTAAGGCGTGCTCCAAACTCGCATCCGGCGCATATTCAGTTCTAAGATCGTCCATGGTGGCGTCATTTCCTCCCAATTTTTGTCCAAACCATGATCGACGCCGCCAATAAGAGCAACTGGAGCAAACGAAAGGGGACTGGGAGCGCGTGCGGCGGAGCGATGCTGGCGGCCGCAACGCAGCGACCCCGGAATAAAGCATTCTAAAGCTTGGGCGCTAAGATTTCATGATGGCGGATATAGATGCGCCCCCGGACTGGGGGAGGCCGGGGGCGCGGTTCCGTCATTAACGCGACAGAACGATAGGGGCGCCCATTCGGGGGGACGGGGAGGCGCCCGTATATGTCCAGGGCAGGGGGGCTGCCGGACCCCCTCTAAATAGTCTGGGATGTCTGCGACGCTATGACCGAGGCGATCACACGTTCGTGATCGGGCTTGGCGTCGGCGCCAGGGGGCTCGGTCGCTCCTCCGTCGAGGCCCCGGTCGGCGCCGGCGGCGCCAAGGCGGCCCTCTGACTAGGGGATCGTCCCTGGGGCGCGCCATCGCCGGACAAGAGGATCGCGATCCAGCGCGAGCCCTCGAATTGCGCCAGGATGATGATGCAGGCGACGGTGAGCGGGGTGGAGAGGAACATGCCGGGGATGCCCCAGATGGCGCCCCAGAGCGCCAGGCTCAGCAGGACGACCACCGGATCGATGTTCAGGCTGTCCCTCTGCATTCGGGGCGTCAACACATTGCCGACGGCGAACATGATGATCTCCAGGCCGCACAATAGCGCCACGGCGTGCCAGATGTCTGAAAACTGCACCAGGGCGAACAGCGGCGGCAAGAGGGTGCCCACCGCCCCGCCGATGACCGGGATGAAGGTCAGGACAAAGATCAGAAAGGCCCAGAACACCGGATTGGCCAGACCGAGCGCCTCCATCAGGAGCCCGGACCCGACCGCGATCATCAGCCCTGTGACCGTCTGGATCCAGAGATAGCGTTCGATACCGTCGCGGATGCGGAAAAACACGGCCTCGGCCTGATCGCGCTCGTCCAGATCGGGGAACATCGAGCCGACCTTCTTGCGGAAGCCTTGCCGAGACAGGATCAAAAAGCCCATGTAAACAAACACATAGACCGCGCCTGAGGCGAAGGTTTGCAGCGCCCGCGCAAGGTCGCCGATGTAGCGTGTGGGGTTCAGCTGATCGATGATCTGGGACATGGTCGGGGGCACCTTGACGCCGAAGGCGTTGGCGAGGCTGGCCAGAAGCGCATTAAGGCGCGTCGTCTCCGACAGCAGTTGCCCCGCGAAGCCGGCTGCGTTGCTGGCGACGGTGTAGACCGTGACCCCGAACGCGATGGTCGAGATCAAAAGCGCCACCGGAAGGGCGGCCCACTCGGGCAGGAACGGGGCGCGCAAGGCCAGCAGCCGGGCGAAACCGTCGATCATGACCACCATGAAGATCGCCAGCGCCAGGGGGGTCAGGATGCCGCGCATCCAGTTCAGGGCGTAGGCGGTGACGATCACGGCGATGATCACCAGCGCGTTGCGGCCGACGCCGGACATCATGACCATGCTCTCAAGTCCCTTTTGCGGTCAGATAGACGCATCGCCCTAGCGGCAAACGTCTCACGACCTGTGCACGATCCCCCGCCTGCATCGTTCAGGTGGTCGATGGGGTCTGAACGGGCGATGAACCGGCGTTCGACGGGCCGGTGCGCGATGTCAACAGGAAGCGGCCGTGCAAACAGGTGATCGGCGCCGCGCGCGTGTCTTGCCAGGCCTCGGCGTACACATTCGCGACGCGGCTTCCGATCCGTTTGATCTGGGCGCGGGCGTAGGTGTCCACGGGGCGGCCCGACCTCAAATATTCAACCGTGACGCCGATCGGCCGGGGCTGGTGCTCGATTTCAGTCATGACAAAGAGCTGGGCCAGGGCCGTCAGTTCGAGAAAGGCGCCGAGCACGCCGCCGTGCAGAGCCGGCAGGCCGGGATCGCCGATCAGGGTCTCGCAATAGGGCAGCACGGCCGTCATCTCATCTCCCGCCAGCTCCATCCTGACGCCGAGCCGGCGGATATAGGGGGTGCGTTGGATCAGATCCGCCAGCTTCTGCGCGGCCGGCTGCGCTGGTCTTGGGCTCATGCCGACGCCCCGCCGTCCGGTATAGTTTGGGCGTGCGATGTCGATCCCTTGCGTCGGGCGGAACGGCTGGAATCGAGCATGAAGGTCGCCTGAACGGTCGCGACGGGATCGTCCTTGTCGCGGTCGAACGCGATCGCCCGCACGAAGGCGACCGATCGGGTCAGCTTGTAGCACTGGGCGTGGGCCAGGATATCGCAACCGGGCTCTGCGGCGCGCAGATAGTCGATCCGAAGATCCAGCGTCGCGATCGGCCGGAAGGCGTCCAGCGCGGCGAGTACGGCGTGGCCGCAGGTGTGATCCAGCAAGGTGGTGACAACGCCCCCCGCCACAACGCCGGTCTCCACGTCGCCGACCAGTTCGGGGCTATAGGGGCAGCGCACTGTCGCTTCGCCGGGGGCCAGGCCCATCAGGGTGAAACCCAGCGCCTTGGCCTGGGGGGAGGCGCGCAGCGCATAGGAGCCCATGTCCTGCAAGATGGTCAGCATGTCCGACACGACGACAGAGTCCGATCTCAAGCTATTTGGCGCGATCGTCCGGCGGAATTACCGGCCTGATCGGTGCATGGCCCTTGAACCCCAAGGGGCGACGCCCTTACAGAACGCGCGAAGGCGGGCGAATAGCAACGCCCCCGCACGCTGCCCGAACTTAAGGAACACATCATGGCCGACAAGCCGCCCGTCAAGAAGGTCGTGCTCGCCTATTCGGGCGGCCTCGACACCTCGATCATCCTGAAGTGGCTACAGACCGAATACGGCGCCGAGGTGATCACCTTCACGGCCGATCTCGGCCAAGGCGAGGAGCTGGGGCCGGCCAAGGACAAGGCGCTGCTCTTGGGCGTCAAGCCGGAGAATATCTTCATCGAGGATGTGCGCGAGGAGTTCGTTCGCGACTATGTTTTCCCCATGTTCCGCGCCAACACGGTCTACGAGGGCCAGTATCTGCTCGGCACCTCGATCGCCCGTCCGCTGATCGCCAAGAAGCAGATCGAAATCGCCCGCAAGCTCGGGGCTGACGCCGTGTGTCACGGCGCGACCGGCAAGGGCAACGATCAGGTCCGCTTCGA
>Ga0116229_10006613_pt1 | contig 18578 bp, 8 predicted proteins | sample S1TSphgellanicum_3_FD_87313 | JGI IMG/M metagenome (GOLD analysis project Ga0116229, IMG submission 87313) | Host-associated microbial communities from peat moss isolated from Minnesota, USA - S1T2_Fc - Sphagnum magellanicum MG | ecosystem: Host-associated > Plants > Peat moss > Unclassified... | reverse complement strand
ATTTGTCAAGAATTACCAACAATGCATAAAGTTGAAGATGTTTAGGTTTAAGAATCATGGCATGTTGTTATTCGTAAGTGGTATCTCTTCTTGTGGTAGCTTTCATGAAAACTTTTGCTCTAACGAACAAAAACTTGGGGCACCTAGGCCTTCTTATACCACTAAGGTCTCCTTGATGCTTCAAATTTTGCATGCTTTTGATGAGGGTTTCACATTCTAAAGCCTCGTGATGTGGTGTTTCAAAATGGAGGCTTCTCATATGCTAATCCACTCGTGGATTATGTAAAACAAACCAAAACAATCCAATGATGACATGATTTTTTGGAAATGAAATGACATTGAAAACAACCTTGTTAGTGTGGGAACCAATGGTAACATCTAATGGTTTGGTTTCATGGGCAATTGGTTTTGATGAAAAGTTCCGCCATCAATGACCTCAACTGGCATTGGTGTGTTTTTTTCCACTAAAACCAACTTATATTGTTGGACCAAATCCTTGTCCATAAAACATGTTGATGTGTTAAAATCAAAAAGTGTTTAGGCCTTCATCATCATAAGCTTACTACAATTGACGATGATTAGTACCAGTAAACATGGTGTTGGGTCTAAAGATAGGTTGGAACCATTCTCATTACATGATGCATCAAAGTCCAACCTCATGGTCCTTATTGAAATTGGGTCCATGCTTGTTTTCCAACTCCTCTGGTTGTGGATTGGTAACAGAAATGGTGCATGCTGCATGCTACATGCGAACAACATGACTTGGTTTTCCACAATACAAACAAAAAATTATTTTTACTTTGGTGTTGTTTTTCTTACTCCCTGAGGGGTTTGAATATTGTTTAGTCAATTTGCATGGGGTCATCTTTTAGCAAAATTGGTAAAGGTTAGGCTAACATTATAGGTGGAAAATTGTCGCAACCCCACTTTGAGGAAAGTGTGAGGTTGCTACTCACATTCCCGAAAATGGGACTTGGGAGTCCTTCGGGACTCCCGAAAACTCAAAGTGTGATTGCAGGGGTCAAAACACCTCGCATTGAAAGGTTTTTTATACCGATGGAAAGCTCTTGAAGTGTAAATGTCCAAAATGGCCTCGCATAAGCCATTTGGACATCTTCAGCACAAGTTATGGTCGAAAGAAAGGCCGGGAATCAAATTGGCAGTTTGACTCCCAACCACTAAAAGTCGGGAATTGACCCGATTCCGGTGAGTGCAGGCAAAGTGCAACACATCGTTGGAAAGCTCTCGAAGAGAGCTACAACTTTGGTTTAGACCTCGTCCCAATCCAAGCTCGGGGCGAGAAGTTATGAACACCCAAAGTCCCAGGAGTCCAAACCGGGATAGTTTCGGGACTCCATTTTGGGAGTCCCGGGAAAAAGAACCATTTGGATGCAAGTGCGGCGGAGAGTTACAGAGAATACTATATGAGGGAAGGTGGTGGCTTCCCCCGAATCCGGGCCGTGGTGAATCAAGTGAGTCCAAGGTTGCCCGTGGCTTGTCCCAACACCAAAAGGGTGCAGAATGAGTTCTAACCAACTTCTTGGTTGGTTTTGGATGCAGGATCGAATAACTAAGTAGCTTGTCCTTCTTCCTAGTCTAATCCCGGAGCTTTTAGCACGCCCCTCTTACCCCCCTTTAGTGCTGGAAGCTGGGAGCGTGCCTCGAGTCCTTCCCAATTCCGTAACTGGAGCAAGTTGGTCCCAATTTGGGACTAACCAAGGACTTGGGAGTGCATCAAAAACTCCTTTGTGTTATCAATGGTACAAAACTCTTTTATGTTGTTAATGTGGGTTCATGGCGTCTTTCTTGTTGACGTTTAAAAAACTTGTTGTCACATTGAATAGCTTATGCAATGGCTTGATTTAATGTTGAAGGGTTTATCAAGGTGAATAATAAATCCTTTACATCACTTCATAACCCAAACTGGAATTGACTTATGAACGTTACCTCACCCCATGAAATATCGCAAGCCAATTGTCTAAATTTCAATGCATATACCACAACTAAAGGTGATTTTTGACAAAGAAATCATATTTTGATTTTAAACATGTGTTTTTTGTCTAAATCTCCAAAGGTGGCATTGAATTTTTCGATAAATGCTTCAAAGTTGTTGAACAAGGGTGATTAATGCTCTAACAAGGGTGTGAACCAAGCAAAGGTTGTGCTTGACAATAAAATGCCAATGAATCCAACTTTGAATTGGGCCATTTGGGTACCGATGAGGATGAAGTTGGATGACCAAACACATTTGGTTGACAAAACTTCGAAACTTTGAACGTGTGCCAATAAAATTGTTAGGTTGGTTGATCTATGCCTCCTTTGGTTGGGGTTGTGTTGTTGAAATGCATCCCAAGGAGGTCAAAGCTTGATTAGTTTGCATATGAACAACAGATTCATGAAGTGCTTGATTTTCCTATTCAAGATTCCTAAAGATAGTAAAGACTTCTTCTATGGATGTAAACATGATGAACATTGTGAAATATGACACCAATAAGAAGTGGGTAATCTGTGATTTTTTGAAAACTTTTCCTTTGAAGAAAAAAGGTAATCTACATTCAACTCTAAAAGAGATATAATTCTTAAATGACTTATAGACGCAAAAATACATGTAAATTTCATGGAGTTTGTTCAAACTATCAAAGACACAAAAAACCACGACAACAAAAGCTAAAGGAAAGGTTTAAATCTAACTTCCAAACAAGGAACAAAACAAGATTATGTGATTAAAAAACAAGAACACAAGAACTATGAATAAGATCACGAGTTGTGCAAAACAAACATGAAAACAAATCTTTATTATGCTAACATATCCAAACATGAAATGAAAAGAACATGACAAAACTATGGTGCAAGATTGTGCCTAATATTAATGTTGAACAAACTGAAGGAAATGAGGGGTCCTACTTCTATTTATACCCTTTTGGGGACCTAGTTCAAAGAAGTTTTCAAGGAAGCCTTTATGTGTGCATCAAGTAAATTTTTTTTCTGAGAACCCTTTTAATTAGGAATCAACTATGAATTAACTAAAACTTAACTAAAAGTTAATTTGGATTTAATTAAGAGTTAATTAAGAATTAACTAGAGATAACTAGGACTTAATTAAGAATTATTTAAAAGTTAACTAAGACTTATTGATGAGTTAACTATAACTTAATTGGGATTTAGCTAGGAAATAATTAAAAATTAATTTGGAGTTAATTAAAAATGAATTAAAATTTTAGGAACTAATTAAAAGTTAATTATGACTTAATTAAAACTTAACTGGTTCTTAACTGAAAGTTAATTAAAAATTAACTATGAGTTATGGATGAACATTATGGATGAATTCCATCTATTGAAAAATGATGTTTAATGTTCGCATTCATCACACCTATTCTCGAAGGACTAATAAGAAACACATTAATTGTGCACATAAATAACAATGCCTGGAATGGAAATGGGGGAGGCCCAAAAGCCAAAAGAAGTAGGGCTTATATGAAGAAATTCACCTACCTTAAGAAAATCCATAAGCCCAAAAAAATAAATAAATAATTATTATAAAACCTTTTCCAATGTTCTCAACCATAAGCTTCGACAAATCTTCTTCAATTATCATGAGGTAGTTTTAAATATTCCACAACCATTCTTAAATGGTGAAACATTAATTCCCCCCAAATCCAAGTTTTTGTACCCAGGTTTGGTGAAACAAACTCATGGTGCTTTTCCTTCCTTGATTGTCATCCTGTGTGCATGTTGTGGAGAGCTCCCACTTACTCGTACGTTAGCCTTACAAGGGTTCCATCACTATCACCAACTCCACCACAAACCTTTAATGCCCATTATAACTAACTAGTTAATTAACTATAATAGATCATTTTTTACATGCACAAATCATCACGTTGTGCAAATTTGTTATTGCCATTTTTGTTTGTTTCATGAAAGTGTTTTTTATTGATGTTGTCGTTGTTGTGGCAACATGATTCTTCCCAAGTTTTGCTTGTTTGTTAAACCTAAAAAAGGTTCAACTAGGTACCTCAATGTGACAAAAGAACCTGGGTTGTTTTTGTAATGATCATATAACTTGAAAGGATTTATGATGCACTCCCAAGTTTTTTGATAGACTCAAATGTAAATCTAAGGTCAAAACAATGGAAGAGTAAGGAGTTGGGTCACGTTCCCTAGTTCGCAGCACTTTGGGGGTAGAGGGGCATGTTGCAGCTCCAAAATGGAGATTAGGAAAAGTGACAAACATCAATTATTCACATGAACTTACACAAACTAAAAAACAAGTTGGTTAGTGCATAGTTTGAACACTTTTGGTGCACAAACGAACCATGGGCAAACACGGACTCACAAGATTCATCACAGCTCGGACTTGGGGGAAGCCACCACCTTCCCCCTTATAGTATATTCCATGCTTGGTCTCGGGGCTAGCACCCAAATGGCATTTTGTCCAGGGACTCCCAAGTGGCAGTCCCAAAATTCCCAAAATTGGGATTCCCGTAATTTTGGAGGCGCATAACATTGTGTGCAAACCTCTGATTGAGGTGAGATCTAAAGAAAAGTTGTAGCCCTCATCAAGAACTTTCTAACGGTATGTTGCACACCACCTACACGCAAGGAAATCAGGGCAATTTCCGACTTCTAATGGTTGGGAATCAAGTTGGCAATTTGACTCTCGGCCTTTCTTTTGGCCATAAGTTTTGTTTTAATTACTCAAATGGGTCAAGCAAACCCATTTTAGACATTTACATCCAAGAGCTTTCCAATGATATAAAGAACGTTTTAATCCAATGAGTTTTGACCCCTGCAATCACTTTCTGAAAATCTGGGAGTCCATCAGGACTCCAATTCCCAATGTGGGAGTTCATTTGGGAATGTGGAAATTCATTCCCTCACATTCTCCCACACTCCTTAAAGCATGAAATGCGACTCCCGGGCTCCATTTTTGGCCCGCACCCTTGCAAGTCCTTGTTTTGGTTGCAAGCCTAAGGCTAGGGTTGCGACAATTTAGACCAACATTTTGTTGTTCCACATTTATTTGCCATTGACATTTTCTATGATGAAATTTCAAACTTTCCTCTTTTGAATTTGAACTCCACAATGAAAAGAAGAGAAAATGCATGACACTGTTTGCAATAACCCCAAATTCATAGCAACCATCTCCAAAGCCTTTTTTTAAAACCTAAAACTCAAGCTTTGGTTGAAATAGAGTTCGTGACAAAAAACAAAAAAATATAGAACATCAAAAAATTCTCTAAAAAGATTAATTAACTTCGTTCCAGGTTACGTCCATAAGAATCCTCCATTGCTAGCAAAAAGGTCTACCCCAAGGGAAACATAGTCTGTTCACACGATTGGTCAAAAACTACTTTTGTTCTTCTTGTTGGGAGAAGTCGAAGACAGGACGATTGGCTCTGGCGGTGGTAGCAACAGGAGTGTTGGCAAAACATGTGATACCTCCATTGCCTCAATCCCCATAGAAGCTTGACCTTAATCCATTTCCATGTGATTTTGCAATGTATATAAAATTATTATTGCCTGCACTTCACCACTTTGGATATGGACTACAAAGGGTATATAGAAAACTCTTTTGCACATATAGTGGGCATTACATTTTTCATCCTGCCCTCCATTCAACCAAAAGAACCCTCCAAATCAGATGGTTTGAACTACACAAAGTAAAGGTACTTCCATTTACACTAAAAGAAAACGAAGGAAGGTTTTACAATAGTAGTAAGCCCATTCCATGTACATTTCCTTCTTCTATGCTGTTCCATTCTAGTAAACCACAAGCCAATTGTTAGTTCAAAACAAATCATCTTGAAGATGTATGCCTTTTTGTCACTAATTTGTGAAATTATATTAGTGAGGGCTTTCTACCATTGCTTTTTAATATACATAGTGTGCATTTAAGAAAGTCCACTTCACTATTGGCCATGACTCAAAGCTATCAATTTTATGTTGAAAAAGGATTTGGCACAACTATTATATAGATGTGTGTGTGTGTGTGTGTGTGTGTTTCCAAGTTCGATGTGAGGTAACTAGCTATGGAAAGTGAAGTCTCATTATCATTCATATTATTTTCTTTCCATTAATACAACAAAGAAATTGCTTGAACAACAAAGAGAGCATTAATAAACATTTTCCAACACTCAATAAAAAATGCACACCAAAGGCCATAGACTATAAGGGAGCATCTACATTTGCTACACCACAACATTGTATTTCTGGTCAATTTTGTGATGTAGCCAAAGTGAAGATCATCCATGAGAAGATTTAGCCAAATTTCGCTATATAAACAGATAGGGAAATCAGAAGGAAATAACGAGCCTTCTATATTTTTGGCTACTTACTTGGACCAAACATAGAAATATGGCAATTTTAATCTTAGTTTTTTGAAATTATGGCAATCAAAAACCCCTAAAATTACTTCGTTTTCACATTTTAATTTCTCTTTTTGGCGAAATGTCGCCAGTAGAAACACGCGCACACAAAGCACAGAACCTCACACACACACACCAGGGCCCGACGGAGAAGAAGACGTATTTGTATATTTTTCGTATTGAAATGTATACGATTAGATACGTAGCATGTGGGGTTTGCAGTTTGCACTTGTGCGCCTCTAATAACCTATCGTCTGCCCGTATTTGTACGTATTTTTATCTCATGAACATACTTCGTATTGTACGTTGTATAGATACGTCGTCGTTGGGGTTTGCACACTCTTTCTCTGTGCTTTTGGTGCTGTAGACTTTTGCTCGCTTGTTGCGTGTTGCGATTTCTCGATCGAGCAGCCGCATCTTCTTCAGGTACGTTGGCTCACTAACATCGAGAACATATTATAGGATGCGGTAGCTGTAACGCTTTCCTCGGGATTTGTTTTTCATTCTTTTGATCAAAAGCATTTTCCTCGGGGTTTTTTTGGGGCTTCTTGTGCCGAGGATGGCTCTAGTAGCTCTAATCCTCTAGGATGTTTTCGTAAGGTTGGCTTTCTTAGAATGTAAATTTGGCAGTGATCTGACTCTGATGTCTTGTTGTATTGCGTAGCCAGTTCCTTTGTGCATTGCTTTTCAAGAGTTGGATCTTGTTGCTGAGTGCGAAATCTGGGTTGATATTGATGTTGCTGTTTTGATAAAATGTTGTTGCAGTTCGATCTGACATGTACAGTTTTGAGTCTTGATTTTTTTGGCTCTTCCCACAGTACTAAGCATTCAACCTGCCACAAGCTTTTTCTAGAAGCAGAGCGAGTTCCTCACAGGTTATTTTGATATCTGAACTCCGTGAATTTCAAACTTGTTTTCCATTATTAGTCTGCCAATAATATTTCCCCTGATTCTGAGTTGCCAGACATTATTCAATTCCCGTGATTCCGTATCAACAATCGTTTTTTGATTTTCTGTTTCTTCTGTTTAAAATGCAATTAAACCGAAATTTATTTGTGCAGCCAGTTCTACTTCCCTTACTGAAGTTTCTAAGTGGCTCAGTTCTATCTACAAAGCTATTTTTCCCATTGTCAATGATCTTATTTTTCCTACAGTCAATGATCTTTGGGTGTCAAAACACAAAAAGTCTCATGTTCTGAGTTCTATCTACAGAGCTATTTTTGGTTTGGTCAATGATTTTTGGGTGTCAAAACTCTTAGAAAGGCTCATGTTCTTGAAAGGCTCATGTTCCTTTTGATGGTAGTTGGATTCTCAATGACTCTACATGAATAGTGGATGTAACAAAATTCCTTAATCTTTCGAGATTGGAAGTTGACAAAGCTTCTCCACCCTCACTGCAATTGATTGATTTTTCAACTCTATACACTAATATACACCTGACAGATCTAAAAACTCATATGAAAGTTTTGATTAATAAAGTATTCTATCAAATGTTTTAACTTCATTGTTTTGAGTTTTTGTTGGTTCACAGGACACCACTTTGAACTTTAAGTATTAATGGCTTAAGAATAAACAAGAGATAAACGTGTTTGAAACTCTACATAGCTTTAAAGCTTGAACTTCAGGTTCACCAACTTTCCAAACTTTTAGAGTTTTATGCACCTAGAGACAAAGACTCTTTTGGTGATGGCATATGCCCCAAAACATCTTGTGAGTTAAATTGAACTTCTAAAGGCTTCTCTTTTAACTTCTTCGATCTAGTTGTGAAGCAAAAGTCCTCAAGGTATATCTTGTGACATCTGTGATAAATGTTCTCAACTAGAGTATGCAGTCATTGACATGATTCATATGCCTCATGTTTGTTCCAATATCTCTATTACTGCTAAGTTGGGCATTATCAATAGTCAACTTTACAAGCTTCTGAGACTTTGCAGTTGTAAAGATTTCTTTGTTTCTTAGACAGTCAGTCTTATTGTCCTTTGAAGAATAAAGGCTACCCTCTAAAGATTCTATTAAAGAGGACTAGAGGGTTGTTCAATAAAGAAAAAATCCTTTTTAGAATGTCAGCGTTTGCAGTATTCATACTCTGAATGATTTTGTATAGAGTCTCATGAGTGTGAAGCTTCCTGTAAGCCCACTTGGTCTGTTTTTTCTCTGTAGCCAGTTTCTCTATCCTTTGTCTTCCTTTTCTGTGTGTTTGTTTTGTTTTTTCCCCTCAAGTCTTTTCTTTTTGTGCTTCTACTTGTGTTGTTTTCTTCCAGGCTTGCAACAGAAACTCAGTACACAGGTTAGTGTTTACACTGGCCTATGTCCATGGTAAGGAGCTGATGAAGTAAGTCATGAAGTTGTGATAGAGAATGCACTCTTATACATGCTACTGTTGATGGTGGCTGAACAAGTGAAAGATTGTCACTGTTTTTCATACTGCAAGTCAGTATATTTTGGTTTTCTTGTTCTTGTTTTATCTTTGTTGTATTGTCCTTTGTTCATAGTTTGTAAGTTCTTTTCTGGAAGTCTTTCTTTGACATAAAGTAGACGTTTTAACCTTGTTCTGACTTTCTTAATTGTGAGAATGGAGGTTTCTTGATTCTCACGAGAGATATTTCTGTTTCTTGCATGAGAAATGGCTCATAGAACATAATTCTCCTGAGTGGAATGAATTCGGGAAAAAGCTCTTACATGTGCAACTTCTTGAGTGATTTTCCTTCTTCTTGATACCATCTTTGAAACATTTTCCAAAGGGTTGTCGCTTTTCCTTGAAGATTTTCTTGTTGATTACTTTTGGCTCTTGTATGTAGGCATTCTGCAGATTGCAACTGTTTAATATACATAATCCTCAACTTGAAATGTGATTGTGTCTGCTTACAATCAAATTTTCATGCAATAATAGAATTTTCAAAGATGTCTCTCAGGTTTAGGGTTTTTATTTTGGTGGTTGATTAGTTGACTTCTTCCCGATCCTTAGTTGTCATTTCTTTCATGTCACGTGTGTTGTGTTCCATGATTGTTTTGATGTTGCTTCCAGCTATAGCTATGAATTGTACTAGCTCTCAGCTGGATCAAAGATTGCTTTATAGTTGTCACTCTCATATCTCACTTGTATCACTTTATTGCTATTCCTCTGCTTTTGTGTTTTACAGTTTTTCTGTTCATATGGTCTGGAACTGACAATGATATGTACTGTCAAAGCAAATGCAGCTATGGCCCCTTACAAAAGCTCAACCAAAGATCCATTGATCCACTTGTCAGAAGCATGGCGAGTTCTTCGTCTTTCTATGGCATTCCCTGCACGCATCCCCACATGGGATGCCATTCTCTTGACCGCTGCCAGCCCAGCCCAAGCAGACTTGTTCCAGTTGCAGCTTCAGTGGGCCAAGAGGACTGGAATAATTTCCAGTGGCACTGTAGTCCTTGCAATCCCAGACCCAGAAGGCCACAGGATTGGCTCTGGGGCAGCTACCCTTTGTGCTCTTCAAGGGCTCGCCAAGCATTTGGAAACCTCAGATTTCCATGTAAGTGCAGAATCATCCTGAGAAGGAGTCACAACTTAATGTCACCATGCTTCCAATGGACTTGAGTTCCAGTCATGGACTCACAGGTCAATCTGGGGGATTCTGGGATATACTCAACATCTCTCACCAGGAAAGTTGAAGGTATTTTCTTTGGATTTGCAGGAGGCATGCCCACCACTGTTTAATCCAATGGTTGGCTTGATAGGACGGATGCGGGTGCTACTGCTACATACTGGGGGTGACTCAAAACGGGTACCATGGGCAAATCCAATTGGAAAAGCCTTTTTACCATTGCCATTTTTAGCAGGGGAGGACCCAGATGGACCAGTACTCACACTCTTCAATCATATTCTTGCTATTTCTGCAACTGCAATTCAAGCATTTTCCAATAGAGGTGAGAATTGTTCATCATCGTCATAGCTCCCACAAGGTCTTGAGTCAATTCACCATGCCATGTACCACACCAAAGTGAATCCAATAGGTTACCACAGTTAACAAAATTGGTGTTTGCATTGCAAGACTCATATTTGCATTGATGGTAATCAGAAATTTTGATGTGACAGGTATTTGTGTTCTTGGCTCCTACAGAATGCTGAATCGTAAGTGACAGGCATTGCAGTGCCAGTCACAATCAACCATGTCTGAAGAAAGTCTGATTTTTGTAGGTGGGCTGCTGATCATGACCGGTGATGTGCTCCCTTGTTTTGATGCCGCATCTCTCAAGCTTCCCGAAAATGGCACTGTGGTTGTAACTGTTCCTACAGTACTCAGTACAGCTACTAAGCATGGGGTCATATTGTGTTCCACTGCTGGATCATATGGAGCATCAAGTGCAGTTACAAGGAAAAAAAGGTTTCCAGGTGAACAAAATGACAATCCACTGCTCGTTGAAGATTTACTCCAGAAGCCCAGTGTTGATGAAATGCTGAGGAGGGGTGCAGTTGATCCAGATGGCAATGCACTTCTGGATACGGGTATTTTTGCTGTTCAGGGCACTGCTTGGCATGATCTCATTGGCTTGGCGCTCTCTGATCCAAACCCAATAAATGATATTCTTATGAGTGGAGATGAAGTGGGTGGGCTCCCTCTCTTCCTCTTCCATAGAAAGTATATCGTAGCTCTCTCTTTACTGTTTTCATGAGCATTTGAAGAATTTTTGTCCTGGTTTTGAGCTGAAAGGAACTTCTGCTTTTGGGGAAATAGCTGGTGTATCCTGATTAATTTGCATCCATGAGGTGATGCAGGTAAGCCTTTATGAGGAGGTGGCAGGGGCATGGGTACCAAATAAACATGAATGGCTACAGTCTCGCCCACTGGGAAAACTGCTTGTTAATGCACTTGGGTCCCAGAGACTATACCATCATTGTGCCCGTATGAACCTACTTGTGCTCATTCTTTTAAGAAATTTTAGTTGCCATTTCAGATGAGTTTCAGCCAGAGGTTGTTTTCTGAAGTTCATGATGGCTTTCATCATTTTTTTTGTTATTGTCCTTTTGAATTTGAGTTATATGCTTGCCATTACATACAATAGTGGCTGTGAGCTTGTGCTGTCCTGTTGGTAATCTGACCAGCTATGGTTTTTGGGTTGTTGTCTCCCTTCTTTTGTGAGGACAATGTGTAACAACTTCCACCATGTATGTTGATTCAGGAAATCTGGTTTTCCTTCACTTTGGAACGTCAAGTGAAGTCTTGGACCACTTAGAGGATGACAGGGGTGGACGATTAGCCCGGAACTATTTCACTGCCATCCCAAGTTGTGGTACGTGTGATATAGCACCATCTGCAGTCATCCTTGCTTCAGATCTTCAACAGGGAGTTTCAATTGGAGCTGGAAGTTTGGTTTTTGATTGCACGCTTGATAGTTCCATACAGATAGGTGCTCGCTGTGTGGTCACAGGGGTTCATTCCAGCAACCAATCCAAAACATCAAAGCATGTTTTGCTGGATTCACACTGCCTTTGGGAGGTGCCAGTTTCAGGTGAATTAGTGGACTCCCGGGTGACACTATGTTGTGGTATAAATGATGACCCAAAACTTCCAAAACATTCTGGAGGGACTTTTTGTGGGAAATTATGGGACACATTTTTGGCCGAACAGGGAATTTCTGGTGCAGATCTTTGGGGCAAGGACTCCAGCAATAATCTGTGGAATGCAAAGCTATTTCCAGTTGTATCCAAACATGATGGCAAAAATGGTCCTGGAGGTATACAAGGCATTGATATTGCCATGTGGCTAATGGGTGTCTGGCATAAAGGAGCAGATCATAATCAGACTATGCTCAAGCATTGGCAATCCTTGACAGAACGTGTAAGCTTGCAGGATATCCATAACCGCATTGATTTCAAGCGAATGTACTATGATGTGAATACACACCGGGCTGCATTGGCTGCCGGATTTGCCAGGGCAAGCATTGAAAGTGGTCAAATGGACCGCAATCTTGCAAAACTTTGTCAAGTTATCGTACATGGAAACACTGAACAGGGGATTGAGATATGTATGGAGTTAGCAGCTTCATGTTCAGATCCATTGGCAGGGCATCTTGTAAATGTTCCACCAAGCCGAGTATATCAGGCACAAGTGGATATTTATGATGCATGTGGAAATGAGATTGCTAAATCTGTGTCGGAAGCAAAAGTTTGGGATGCAGTTGCTTCAGAGACTATGGCTGTTGTTGGGAAGGCTCATGAAGGTAAGACATGTTCTACTTTCACATCAAATCTTCAACCTGGTGTGTGCATGTCATGTACATCAAACCTTTAGACCTTCAACCTTGATGTGTGTATTGGTCATGTGAGTCTCAGGGACTTAATCTTCATGGCTAAGGATGTTTAGTGGACTGATGTGGCATAGCTGGCAAGTCTCTAGAATGTGCAACCTCTGATTGTTGGAACAATATCTCTCAGCACTCTAACCCTATGTTAACAAGGTCTGCAGGGTGGAAAGTCAATTTTCCAGCAAACAGTGCTGAGTGGGAAACTGAAGGCTGTAATCATTTGCCCCTGAAATTGACTCATGTTGAAGTGAACCTTCCAGTGCGCCTGGACATTGTTGGAGGGTGGAGTGATACTCCTCCATGGAGCCTAGAGCGCACTGGGTGTGTGCTTAATATGGCTGTAAAGCTAGAGAACCAGTTGCCACTTGGTGCAGAAATATCAGTCCACAATTTTGGATCTGGCATCTCAATGAGCGATGATGCAGGTCACACTTGCAATATCAAAGACTCTCGGGCTATTTCTCCACCTTTTCAAGCAGATGACCCATTTCGGTTGGTTAAAGCAGCCCTCATTGTGACAGGCTTTGGGGGTCCAAACTCTGGGTCACTAAGTCACGAGTTGCGGATTCGAACTTGGGCGAATGTAGCAAGGGGTAGTGGGCTAGGAGTATCAAGCATTCTAGCTGCTGCAGTAGTCAGAGGCCTACTACAGCTGCAAGGGGTTGATGAATCACCTAAAATTGTTGCCAATCTTGTTCTGGTTTTGGAACAGATAATGGGCACAGGGGGTGGGTGGCAAGATCAGATTGGTGGTGTGTATCCAGGTATCAAATTGACCACAAGTAGTCCAGGCCCACAAATTACACTAAAAGTGGACCCTATTGAAGTCAGCAGTGAACTGAAATTGGCACTGCAGGATCGTATGGTGGTCATTTTTACCGGCCAGGTGCTGATCTCTTCTTCAATGTTATTGCTCCTCAATAATCTTCTCACAACTAACAGCACAGTAAACATTGCATGCAGGAGGTCCTTGAGATGTCCTCAGAATTATCAAGATTCCTGTTACAATGGATTTGCATCTTAGAATTCTTGTTACAATGGATTTCTCATGTGTGCTTGGTATGGCTTTCGATAGGTGAGACTTGCAAATACAGTTCTACAAAAGGTTGTTCGCCGTTACTTACAACATGACCTGCGCCTCATTATGACAATTGATCATTTGACCATATTGGCTGCAAGTGGTCGAGCTGCCTTGGTTTCCAACAATTTGGACAGGATTGGTGAAATAATGGCAGAAGCCTGGCTTTTACATCAGGAACTTGATCCAAATTGCAGCAATCCATTTGTAGATAATGTGTTCCAGAGTGTTTCTCACTTGAGCTCTGGGCATAAGCTTGTTGGTGCTGGAGGTGGTGGATTTGGTATCTTGATAGCCAAGACTAGGGAGGCTTCAGTTTCTATGAAGATTTTACTTCAAGAATTTGGGCCACCTTTGGAAGTCATCAACTGGAGCTTATGTGAAGATGGCGATCTTCTATAATGTACACTTTCATTTCCCACTCTCCATTAGCAACCCCTTCTTTGGTCAACATCATTTCAAGACCACTGCAGGTCTATCATACATATCTTTGGGGCATTTCTCTTCTAATTATAAACCACTGTTTCGATGGCTTGGTGTTGAGAAGTGAGTTTCTGTCTTGATACAAATAACCTAGAGTATGTGTGGTGCAAGAGAATTTGGCATCAATTACCAAAAACAAGCAGCTTGTTGTGTAACAGTCTGCCCTTTACTGCAGGTCCAAACAGAATCAAGACAGATGATGGAACCTATTCATGTCCTGGCTGCCAAAATTCAACCCAAAATTGTACCCCAAATCTTAGAAGGATGCAGAGACTCTTCCCTCGAGGTAATAAACTCGAAGAAAAATGTCTATCATTCTGTGAAGAGCCTAGCCTTCTTGTTCTTTCAACAAGAATAGAGCTTGGCATTCCACTATTCATGTAATTAACCTTTGTGGAACTGTAAACCCACCTTATGGACTCAAAGCCCCACTTCCTCTCTCCATAAGGGTGGTGCAAGGAACTTTCCTCCTTTGCAAGTGGGTTGGGAATCCCAGCATTGCAAGTACTTGATGATTGCATGTTAGATCTTGGCAACATTTTTGCAGATGATTTGGTTTTGGTGTAGTTGATGCTTTTGGGAGGGTGGGGTGGAAGATGCAATGAATGATAATTACCCCCCCTTACAGGATTGGTGAATGCAGAACAATGCTTCCAGTTCCTTTCACATATTGCCCTTATGAGTGTTGACTACTTGATACTTAGTGCAGACAAAGTTCATGAGCACCTTCATGTACGGGCGTTGTAGTGCACAAGAATTGAATTAAGGAAGAGCTCCTTGAATAATACACTCCAGGAGGTCTTAAAAGTCTTCTGGGATTTTATTTTATTTTATTTTCATCTGTGGTTTTGGAAATAGCAATCACCAATTGCTTAATAATAAGAGGATCTAACAGGCTTGTTAAGCTCGGTTAACGAGCTTTTTAAAGCTCAGTTACAACGTAGAATAATCAACAGCAGACATGCATATCCAAGTATACTAAAAGAACATGCACATGTTCACATCAGAAGATGTCAGATTTTCCTGGTCTTTTCTTGTCCCTGGAAAACTATGTTCTTGCCCCACACCCACCCACCAAGGCTATAGGCAAGATCACCCTGTAATCATAGTTTACTTGAGCATGCATATACTGGAATGGCCAGTTTTCGAAATTCCAAGGCTGCTTTTCCAGACTCTTATTTCACATGTGGCATCCAGGGACATGAATAAAATTATTAGAGACAGTTGTTGTTGTTGTTGTTTGTTGTTGTTGTAGCATCAGGACAAACTGCCCAAACAAACAAGCTCTAGTACTCAAGAGGATGATATCAGATAGCAAAATAATTCAAAGATGTTGTTAGCCTCTGTACTCAGTCTGTGATTGCCATGCATAGCCAGAAGAATTGTCCAAGAGGATTTGCACCAAATTAGTTTGTTGTCTTATTAGGAGAAAAACTACACTAGTACACACAATTACTTGAGAATACGTGTAACAAAATAACGATACAAAATAACTAAAAAAAAGCATTGACTTACTTACCTCGGATGTCATGTGTGGTGGTGGCCTCAAAGATTTCTCAATACAAATTGCACCACAAAGAGTCATATACTCAATTGATGCAAAAGGTGGGTTTAAACTTCAAGCTATTGATTGGAGCCCCCCAAAAAATTTGTAGTTGTCACCAAAATGCAATAGAAAACTCTATAACAATTGGACATGATTGCAAAAAACTGCCTTCCAATTTGACAAGAACATGATAGTAGGTTAGTTGCAACTTGCTTGCAGCCAACTACCGACTCCATACTCTCTCTCTTTTGCACATTGCAATGGGACCATCAATGTTACTTCCCAGTCCTACATGATTGCCTCTCCAAATAATTGATTTTTCCATCTCTTTCAAGAGTGAGAAAGTGGAGGATGTCACCATTCATTATTATTTTTTTAAGTCTGGAAACCTACTTCAATCAATAACAAGCAGGCTACATACAGCTGGGTCCAGAACAAAGAGCACTCAAGCACTACTGCAGATCACCAGACCTTTGTAGGCCTACAAGACCATAAAGTTATCAGTAACGTCCTCCCCAGTTTGAACCCGTCTTTGGTCCTTGGTTTTCTGTTCCATGCCCAGTTTGAGGCTATCAGCAATATCAGTCAAACTGGGGACCAAAATCACTGAACTGGGGACTGGATCACACAATTTGGGTGAGCTAAATAAACCCTGCCCAGTTGACGTTTTTGGTGTAGGAATCCTTAGTTGTGGGGTTTTAGGGTTTGAGGTTCAAGTGATAGTGTTCAGAATTCAGGGTTCGAGTTGTAGTGTTTAGGGTTGAGGTTGTATGGTATTGGGTTTCAAGTTGTAAGTTCCATAGTGTAGGGTTTTAGGGTTCAAATTCCAAGCTTAGGGATTTAGAGTTGAGGTTCTAGCTTTTGTGTTTAAGATTTAGGGTTCAAGTTGTAGGTTCTTGGTTGTATTTTGGCTATTTTGGTTTAAGGCTTATGGTTAGGGTTTAGGGTTATGGTTATAGGTTGTAGAGTTGGGGACTATTTAAGTTTAGGGTTAAGGTGAAGGATCAAGTTTAAGTTATAGGGTTATGGTTGAAGTTTAGGTTTTAGGGTGAAGGTTGAGGGTTAAGTTCAGTTTTTAAGGTTAAGGGGGGCACATTCATAGTCATAGGAACAAAAAAAGGACATTAGATATCAATGAAAAAAAAGGTTATGTTTATGTAGTGTCATTGAAAGTTGTCATAACCGTGGCAAGTTGTGTTAAATGATTACTATAGGTATTGGGAAGTTTCATTTTGAAAACCCTTTACATTCAATTTTAAATTCATTCAAAAAATTTAAATACACAAAGTGATTTTGGGGCCAAAGGACCCCATAGTCCTTGGATAAAACAGTTAAATTTTGATTCCTATAGTTATGAACATGCCCAAGGTCAAGGTTTAAGTTTTGGGGGTTAGGGTTAGGGGCCAAATCTAGGTTGGGGTTCAAATTTAGGGTTCAAATTCTAGGGTTGTGGTTTAGGTTTTAGGATTATGGTTATGTTTATGGTTCATGTTTTATGATTAGGGTAAGGATTCAAGTTTTGGTTAAGCTCCATTTTGATGTTCAAGTTTAGGGTTTAAGGTTGAAGGTTCCATAAAATCTTTTGGCATGTGATTATAAAATTGAAAGCTTGTGTTCTTGATTTTTTTTTAAATTCTCATTATCACTTAAGTAAATGGAATCTTTTTCAATATATGGTTCCTTTTCAAAGGTGCATTCCAAAAATTATGAGTCGAAGGGGCACCTTAAATAAAGACTTAAGCAACTATTGAATTTAGATTTTTTTGGGATATGCTAGGAATATTTCATTTGTAAGATGTAACAAAAAAATTTAAAACTTTTTTGATTTGAAAATATGTTACATTATATTACTATGTAAAGATATGTTTTAAATATTTCTCCAAAATTATGTCATTTTCAAGTCTTTTTAAGTTCATTTAAATGTTTGAATAAGTAGTAAAAGCACTTTTTACAATGTTTAACAAGTGTTTGTGGATATTATATTCTCATTAAATACATTCCAAATTATTTCACATGTTTCCATGATTATTAAAAACATTATCATTTAAACATGTTAACAAAATTTACAATATTAGTGAATCCAAATGAGATTTTACAAGCCAATATGTTTACTTGGCCTTGTTGCCAAAAAACACCTTTTTCATAAAAAGGAATTTTGGAATGAATTTTTTCGCAACTTGTTATTTATCATATGTACAATTGCCTCAATATGTTGCATGTTTTGAGTTAATTGTTTTAAAATAAATATGAGTTTTTTAAAATGCATATGTTTTGCTAGATTCTACATTTCATTTTAAAACATGATCACAATTGCAAATCACATCAAAACATTTTGATATTTTAAGTTTTATTTTTTTGTATTATAATCTATAGCTTCATTTTAAACACTATATACATTGCATCACATTTGCATGTCATAAAGGATTCATGAACTTTAAAATAGACCCCTAAATTTTGAAAAACGTTTTTTTTTGGGTGAAGTTTTGAATGTTTTTTAAACGTGTGTAATAACTCCCCATTACTACTTTTTTAAAAAATTAAATGTTTGTATTATGAAATTATGGGGCCCTTTATGAAAATAATGTTATTAAATGAAGTTGTTGAAAGTCTTTTGCTCAAACCAAATTTCAAAATTAGAACATGTAATGGGGTGCAATCATAATCAAACGAGCCAAAAACCATGTTAGATGACAAAAAAATTACCATTTAAAAAAAAAATATTATGTAATGCCACTTTAATGTTATGTTGATCAAAAACATTTGTGCTAAATGGTTTATATGAGTGTTGAAGATTTTTTTTTAATAATTTAATTTAATAAAT
>Ga0116229_10006611_pt1 | contig 18580 bp, 13 predicted proteins | sample S1TSphgellanicum_3_FD_87313 | JGI IMG/M metagenome (GOLD analysis project Ga0116229, IMG submission 87313) | Host-associated microbial communities from peat moss isolated from Minnesota, USA - S1T2_Fc - Sphagnum magellanicum MG | ecosystem: Host-associated > Plants > Peat moss > Unclassified... | reverse complement strand
GCCCCCTGTTTTCTGTTGCCACATGGCTAAACAGAAAAGAAAACCGGCCCTGAATCTTAGTGCTTGTTTTGGGTTCCTGAACAAATCGGGTTCTCCTTAGAGAGGCTCATATGAGGGTGTGAGTCCCCCAAGGGTGTTCCCAAACCTCAGGAGAACCCAGGAGTACAGAAACCACTATGGGAACGTGAGAATTTATGTATAAGAATAGGAGGAGAGGATTTTTTTCTTAAGTTTCAATGGAATTATGGCTATTGAGAATCTTAAAAATATTTAGTGCTACGATTAAGTACTTAGATCTTAATTAAGTACCCTTAGTAGCTAGCACTTTTATTCTTAGTACTAGTAATATATCTTTTTGGCTATATAGAGCCAGCAAAAAATGAGGCTTGCCTGTAATGAACTTTTTTGGGAAATTATTAATCAAATATGTGAAATACAAAAATTGGAAATAAAATTCTATGCTTCCTCTGCTTATTCAGCTGAATTAAAGGAGTAATATTAATCTACGTAATTAGTTTTTTGCTTTTTTTTTTGGAGAAAAGAAAGTGGGGAAGAATTAGTGGACTTGGTGTGTGTGTGTGTGTGTGTGTGTGTGTGTCTTTCTCTCTATCTAGGCTTTTTTTTCTCTGGCTATACATAGCCAAAAAGCTATATTGAAAATTAGAAGTGTTAAAATCAAGTGCTTTTGTGAGATTTTCAATAGCCAAAATTCAACCAAAATGTAAGATAATTCGCCATTTTTAATACATGGTTTCATACATTTAGCCAAAAATATAGAAGGATGTTAAAGAAATTCTACTTTTATATTTAGCTTGTAGCCAGATTTGGCTAAATCTTAATATGGATCATCGCCACTTTGGCTACACCTCAAAATCGACCGCCCCCCTCAAAAACACTGTCCGTCTGTGGTGTTCATTTATTGTTGTGTCTGTTTTCGTTGCGGAAATTGCAAGGCGAGCGACAGATGGACAGACAGACAGACAGGTGGTCGTCTCCAAGCTCTCGTAAGGACCGCGGGCCGATGTGTTTTTCAAACGAGCGACGCTGGAAGGGACAAGCGCACAACATGCACTGATGCTGTTGAACAGGGGAACAGTGGATAACCTTTTCGAAAGGCGAGCTTACGTTTTTTTTTTTGCTTTCCTTCTTTCCTTTTTCCTCCTCCTTTTGCTGCATCGGAAACAATGGAACAATGCGATTACGACACCATGATACCTATGATGGAGCGCATCCTCGGGAAAAGAATCTCTGGGGCCCGCCATCCTAATCTCTATGCACACTGCAAACTGATCACGATTCGTGAGTAACTCACGCTTCAAGCATGATCGCAAGAAGATGCACATACGACAACAGCGTATGGAGCGCATCATCGCATCAGGCATACGTCTATTAGTAGCCCGCCGAGAGGTTATCTCGCATCGCACATTCGCCCCTGCCATCATCAACACGTCGTTTGGCTCGAGAATCCTTCAATCTGCGGGTAGGTCTCTATTACTAAGGAGACTCCAATTTTTTCTTCCCGGGTCCAATTCTTTGGAGCTCTGTTTTTTTTTGTTTTTTTTTGTTTTTTACTGAACTATTTGGGCTTCAAATGCCCGTGAGCAGCTTCTGCTCCTCGTAGTCTTGCAGACTTCTTCCTATCATCATTTTGCAGCAGGTACATCAAGCTCTTCTTGAAAATTGATGAAGAATGTGAAAGAGGCATTACTATGCAGGCATTTGACGGATTTGTTGCCAGGAACTCGCAAGCATTCTAGAACCGTTGGTTTGGATTGAGGAACAGAAGCCTTGTCACCTGAATGTGTTTGTGAACAGGCAATTGTGCTTTAGTCTCTTATCAACTAAGAGTATTAACAGCTAGGATCATTGCAAAATATTGTTGTGAATGAGCAGACTGAGAGAGATCTGTATCTTTCTGAGACATCGCACTGCTTGGCACTGCTGAAGCTTTTGTGATACACAGGACTAGTTCGGAGAAAGGAACGACAATTATGGAGGGCATGCTGAAGCCGCTGCGGAGCGGAGACAAGGAAGTGCTGGACAAGGATGCCAGTGCTACCCCTCAGGGCGGTGTGAACGATACTTACGGGGAAGATGCTGCAAGCCAGGACCTTCCTATCACCCCCTGGTCACGCATCGTTGCCAGGTCGTTATTCTTACTTGTTTCTGTGTTTTCACACATCAATTTAGTCTATTGTCTAGTTCTGTCCGGTCTGATGCTCTCCCTTGACTGTCCTTATTTCTCTAATTTTACGCACAATGTTTAGCAATTGTAGAGTGAATGGGAGAGTAGTATTAGAAGTGGAATCATAGTACACTACATCAGAACCCAGTACACAGCTTCCTTGACGTTGAAACAATAAACGAGAGCAACCTTTATGCACAAGACACAAGGTGGAAATATATTGAGCATTGTCTGATCTGGTGAATCTATGCATATGGTCGGAGCAGTGGTGTGGAGCTACTGAGAGACCCTACATACAACAAAGGAACTGCCTTCACTGAAGAGGAACGAGACATTCATTACTTGCGTGGCCTTCTTCCGCCTGCTATTCTCTCCCAAGAGCTCCAGGTATGCATGTTGGTGGACCTGATGTCACCAAAAATTGTGTCATGATTGGAGAATGAATGTGTACAAGAAACTTGAAGGGATGCTTTTGTTTGTGGCTGGCTAAGAGTGCTGAAATTCTATGCAGAACTGCAGGTATAATTCAGTGCTGAATATGCCTGTTGTTGGAAGCTACCATGGTCAAGTTCATACTTAGCCAGTTCATTTATGTTTCTTTGGATTATTTTGCTCTCTAGTTTAGTTCTTTTCTATTTCCATGATTTTCTATTATGTATCTATGATAGATATGATTTATTTTTATTTTTTGGGGGGGGTAACAATGAAGAGAATTCATTGCAGAAGGGAAAGGAAACAACTGAGCCAGCCCAGGAGATATGATTTATTGTCAGGGAAATCATTTATCTTCTTGAGCTAGATTGCCATTTTAGATTGAGCATCAATATCAGACATTGCATTATATGGCAGGTGGAACGGATACTGCACAATTTGAGGCAATATGAAAATCCTCTGGAGAAGTATGTGGACATAATGGACCTTCAGGTGCAGCCAACTTATATTGTCACTTATATTGTGTCTCTAACCTTTACTCCTGGAAATCTTCATTTTGATTCCTCATTGCACCTTGCATGAGGACTAGATTCTGATAAATGTTTGATAGCGAAAACCTTGCACAACATTGATAGCTAGATAAAAATCTGTGTAGATCCTGGTATATATAGTTTGCTTTGGAAACCTTTGGACATTTGAAGCTATGAAAATCTTGGTGAACGTGGCTGATATTATTGACGGGTTGCATCAACTGGTGTTGCAGGAAAGAAATGAGCGGCTTTTCTACAGGGTGTTGATTGACCATGTGGAGGAGTTGCTGCCAATTGTGTATACTCCAACTGTTGGGGAAGCCTGCCAAAAATTTGGCAGCATCTTTAGGCGTCCACATGGAATTTATATCACCCTTAAAGACAAGTATGTTTCTCCTTGGCCATGGCATATGACAATGTGAAGAAAGACTGTATAGGAGGCAAAAAAGTCCCCATTGAAGCAGACACAATGCATCAGTAGCTTAGAGATCCTTAGCAGTAGACCTTGAATAAAGTCCACACTGATTGTATTGTGACACTTCACAGGGGTAAGGTGCTGGATATCTTGAAGAACTGGCCAGAAAAGGATGTTGGGGTCATTGTTGTAACTGATGGTGAACGCATCCTTGGGCTTGGTGATCTTGGAGTCCAGGTCAAGATTCTCTCTTTCTTTTTCATCCTTCGTTTGTTCCATACTTGCTGCATTTCTATTAAATGTGGCTTTTAAAGTCCCACTATTTAATTTCAAGAAGAGCTGTGTCTTGATTGAGACAATGGTGTGCAGTTGAGGTCACTTTGGAAACAAAGCATAACCAGGCAAAGTCATGGGTAGAAGAACACACATTTATTTGTGTCTAAATTTGTTGAGGGCCCATGGATATTTCAGGAAGTGTAGTGGGAGATGGCAAACCCTCATGTCATGCAGTGAGCATTAGTATATACTTGGAAAACAAGTTTTGATAGAGATTTGCTGCATATCAACACTGAAGAGTGCCCTCCATTATTTGATATTTTTTTGGACAAACACATTGGCAGAGAAGTGTCAAATTTTCCAATTCTATTTCGTTGCTCTCTTACATTGGACATTTGGATTGGTTGGAATGGCAGGGGATGGGAATTCCAATAGGAAAGCTGGCACTATATGTTGCACTGGGTGGCATCAGACCATCCACTGTAAACCTTCAAACAATTGTCCTTGCGTTGAGCAAACCCAGTATGCTGATAAGAGCTCGATTTGTTAGAATGGGCCTTTATGCTGTTGTTGAGGAATTTTCTGAAAACTGAAGAAATTGTCAAGAAATCAAGAAGAAGAATTGGGTTTGTGGGTCTGCAGGCACTTCCAATCACAATTGATGTGGGCACCAACACAGAGTCTCTACTCAAAAATCCTTTCTACATTGGATTGCGACAAAAGCGTGCCACTGGCCAGGTGTTATATCTATTTCTGCATGAATCATCCTACCCACTTCCACCCTTCCTTTCCCTTCAAACCTGAGGCACCTCAACTAATAGATTCTGACTGCCTATGGGATACGCAGGAGTATGATGATTTGGTCCATGAGTTTATGACAGCCACCAAGCAACTCTATGGAGAGAAAGTTCTTGTCCAGGTATGCATCTTAATCTCAATCTCTTTTCCCAAGATAGTGGAAAGTAATGAAATTCAATTGTTATTGAAGGAGACTTTTTACTGATGAGGAGGTCATCATTAGTCCTCAGATTTACAATGAATCCGTTTCAAGCCTAGTTCTTGAGTTGTTGAGTTAGGACAGAGAGAACTGGATACTCCTCATGGACATGTCTTCCTCAATTTGCCATGACAGTGAGATTGTTGAGATAGTACAAGACTTGCATTCTCACTGGACAGTGAGATGAAGGAATTGTCAAACAAAAAGTGGAGTAATACACTAGTGACAACAGTGCATGCCTTTTCAGTCTGACAGCAGAAATTCATAACATTTGCATCATAAGCACCTGATAGAGGGGGATTTTTCTGTTGCTACCCTCTCTTCTGACATCAACGTTCATTTTCTGATGGATATATAATGCAGTTTGAGGATTTTGCAAACCATAATGCATTTCGATTGCTGGCAAAGTACAGTACAACCCATCTTGTGTTCAATGATGACATCCAGGTAGTAAATTGTGCAACTTGATTTGAGTTTTGACTCAGAGGGTGTATGGTAGACTTCTAAAATAATCATATGCAACCACATGCATTTTCTTGTTGACCAGATTGTGTTGACATAAGCAAAGCCAAGAATGTTTACAATCATTTCAAAGGAGTTCTCAACAGTGATAGTTTACAAAGACTGTTGGAACTAGTGTCATTAGGTCATCATCCGACTGTCCTATATCACCGTATGTCAAAATTTTACAAGATTGAAATTCAAAATTGTCATGGTATGTAAACTGTTGATTGCTGTTTCCCTCAAAGGAGCCAGAAATATACAAATTTTCTTACTTGCAGAGGATGACACTATCAGTTTACTTGGTGTTCAGGGTACAGCAGCAGTAGCACTGGCAGCACTCCTTGCAGCATTGCATATAACAGGAGGCGAGCTTTCAGATCAGAAATATCTGTTTGTTGGGGCTGGTGAGGTATGTGGCGAATTTGTGTCTATCTCTCAGCAAAGATCAGAAGCTGAAGTTTACCTGTTCTAAAGTCCATAGCTTCCCTGCATGTACTTTGGGAAATGTCTTCTAATTTTTCTAGAACTAGGGCAAGATCCCTGAGTAGCTGAGGGATAACTGAAGTCTGAGTATTGAAACCTAGTATCAGTGTCAGTGGGAGGTACACAAGTGCATTGTGTTGTATGCAGGCTGGAAGTGGTATTGCCAAAATAATGGCACCGGAAATTAGTGGGCACAAAAAGAAATCAGTGGATGAAGCACAGAAGAGAATCTATCTCTTGGACTCAAAGGTAATTATTGCATTGTGTTTGTATGCAGGCTGGAAGTGGTATTGCTGAAATAGTGGCACTGGAAATTAGTAGACACGAAAAGAAAACAGTGGATGAAGCACGGAAGAGAATCTATCTCTTGGACTCAAAGGTAATTGTTGTCACATATCTACCATTACATTGTTATCACAAAAGTTTTACCTTCCCCAAGTTTGCAATATCTCCCTGGGTTTGTGGTCTCAAGGCAAAGTTCAGTAGACACCTGCTTTCTCTGGATCTCTCTTTCTGTGAGGTTAAACCTCCAGATTTATTCCCTATTAGTCTCTTTTCAACTTCTCTAATCTTCAATCCGCATGTCTACAGGGACTGGTTACAAAGGCCCGGTATGATTCATTGCAAGAATTCAAGAAACCATATGCGCACGAGCATCCTGCATGCCCTACTTTCCTTTCTGCTATCAAGGTATGCCACACCTGGTCTTCTTTTTATGAACTTTCATATTTCTCCTTTCCAAGATACCTTCTCATGGAGACATATGAAGATCTTCTCAACAGCCATGGCCTAATGCATTAGATGAATATGTTGGCATGGTGACACTCACAGCACAACTCCCATACACAACAGGGATGATAGCAGACTCTGAGAATCTGGTGTTTGCCTTTGCACATGACTCTGTGAGCAGGCACTCAAACCTACAGCAATCATTGGGACATCTGGACAGTATGGTGCTTTCACCAAGGAGGGATTGGAGGAATTGGCCTCTTATCAAGATGTGAGAACTGTTGTTAGGCAAATCTCAGAATTAATGTTAGTTTGCTTTGCACATGTCTTCTGTCATTGCCCACAAACTCGGACTCACTAGTGTTGTTGTAATGGCTTGTGGGCTGAGCAGCTCAGCAGCTGCAAAGTGATATAACATCTTAACAGTATCTTTCCAGTTCCTAATTTGAAACCGAATGCAATGACATCACACATGCCTACTGGGTTGGACATGATTTGCAGTTACCGATTGTTTTTGCACTTTCAAATCCAACATCAAAGTCTGAGTGCACAGCAGAGGAGGCTTTTGAGTACACCAAGGTATGGACAACTTTTCTCCCACTTTTGATCATTTCCTTGTATTTGGTATGTTACTGTTGCCCTGCAGTTGGGCAGATGAGCTCCTTCTGTGTAAGACAGGTTTCAGTCTGCATTAGACAACACTCACACAAAGCAGAGGAAGTACCTGAAATGTCCCTAGGAAAGGGGCTCTTAGTTACACCAGCTTCTGCTGGTCTCTCTTAAGTGTTATGCCAACATGATGACTGAGTCTTCCCATTGCATCCCAAAGTGTGACAGAAATTCAGGATGCTTATTTTTGTAATGGTTTGATGGATGTCTTGGGCTTATTATTATATTCTTGTCTACACCCACCGTCAGGAGCTGATTAAGTCAATGGCAGCCAATCACTACTAGTCATAATGAATGTGATGGTCTGACGTGTCATGGGCAACTCTCATGAAGTTATTACCAATCGTTGTCATATTATCTTCAAAATGTTGTTGTGGAGATTTCTCTACAATCTCATGGATATAGCATCTGCAGGTGTCTTTTTCCTTTCTTACAGCTTGTCAAACATATCTCTTTGTATGCCCACATGTGCTTGTTAAGTGAAACAGTTTCTGGGGTTTCATTCAGGTATCTGATGTCACACTGTTCAAGCTTTGATTCTCACAAGCAATTTCCAATCTATCTCCATATCATAGTCTTCTTCTCTGTCAATCTAGTCATCTGCAATCACTTGTAGCAGAGGTCAAGAACTTGTGTTCTTATCAGGATCGCATTGTGACAGACAAAAGCAAATAATGTTTGATTTTTCTGTCTCTGACTGTCTCTTCACCTTGGCTGGGTACTGCCATTTTGTGCTCAATTGTGATGCACATCAAATGTGCTGCAGGGGAAATGCATATTTGCAAGTGGGAGTCCATTTCCTCCTGTCACTTATGGAGGCAAAACATTTGTCATAGGACAGGTATGATTTATTATTGAGGTGACGCATCCACAATATCCAGTCAGAGGGCTTGAATTGAAGAGTTCGTGGCATTAATGTTGCTTCGTGGTTTCATGTCAAGTGGAAGATGATCATTTGAATCCCTATGCTTTTTATAGCATAGTTCTGAAGCCTTCAAGGATCTTGAAAACAATCTATGTTTCTCTGCATTACAATTCTAACGAATATTGTTGGGGATTGGTTGGTTCTGGCGCTTCACTTTTTCCATGCAGTCCAACAATTGTTATATCTTTCCAGGCATGGGCCTTGGCTGTGTCGTCTCAGGAGCAATTCGGGTTCATGATGATATGTTCCTGGCAGCAGGTATGCATGTCCATGTTCCTCCTTTTCTCACATGATTTGCAGCTCTCTGCTTCCTTCTTTGTGCATCAACATGGAATTTGTTTGTGAAAGTTCATTTCTGCCAGCCATGAACTTACTAGGAGTTGTGGATGATATGGAGCAGCTGAAGCATTAGCTTCGCAAATCAGGCCAGAGCACCTTGAGAAGAGGCAATTGTTCCCATCATTCAAAGAAATCCGGGAAATATCTGCAGTAATTGGTGCAGCAGTGGCTGCCAAAGCATACCAGCTTGGTACGATACCTGTTACCTTTTCATAGGATTCCTTAGTAGTTTTGGCTTCTCCAAATGAATGTTTAGAATCTCTGATTTTCCCCTAGGAGGTACACATTCCAGCTGGAAGTAGTGAGTTACCCTGAAGTCTGGGAAATGCTTCTCATCACAACCTAGTCTTTGGTCTGTACTTTATGACTGGCAAAATGACTGACATTCCTGAACCTCACATTTTGACATCAATGTGCACAGGCTTGGCGACACGTCTCCCACAGCCTAAAGACCTTTTGGCATTTGCCAAGGGCTGCATGTACACCCCAACATACCGTCGGTATCGCTAGAGATGCCACCCTTTGACAGCCTGAGACGGAGATAATACCTTTGCAGGGCAGCACTATTTCTGACCTCATGTCAGTCTATTAATGGTCAGACACTTAACCACCACATAAATAAGAGGTCACCTGCAATGTATGTAACCTTTCTGTTGTACACAGATGCTACTGTATATCAGGATTGAGTGACAAAACGGAGGACTGAGGTGTAGATATCTGATCTTTGCTAATGCCTGTAAGTGCAAGATCTCATAATATTGTGCTGTAGAATCATGATGTGGAGTATTAGGAATTTGTTTCTCCATGCTTATGTGTCATTACAGAGCTTGTCGATTGAAGACAGACTGCAATTCCTCAATCGCACAGTGAACCTGTCAACAGATTGAAGTCAACTTGCCTCTGGATGATTCTGTACACAACTTATCTTCATTAAGTGTTATTGTGCAGTTGCACAACTGCCTAAAAGCTCTCAAGGTCAGTTTCAAGGCTTTTCTCTGCCCAAAGATTTTGTGCCCAAAAGGGGCATGGCTTCATTCATCCTTTTCTTTAGTGCAAAGACTGCACATTGGAGAAGTGCAGCAACTCCATGTCAGAGCTTCTTTTCTTCTACATGCTTCTGAACATCTGCTTTCGGTTGCTGGAAGTACATGTTAGATGTTCACAAATTCTACTTTTGTCATCCAAATTCATGTCAGACAATTCTGAAGTTGCTGTGTCTCATGATCTGATTGAACACAGTTCTGAGTTGCCAGTCGTCTTATGCAATGCCCATCAAACATGGTTTGATGGTCCATGGAAACACGGTTTGTTGGTCCATTCCTTGTGTGAATAAGAAGCCATAATCAGGAAGTGCATTTCCAAGTAGGCTAGTCTTTTGCTGCAATGGTGTTGGCAAGTGAAAAAGTCGGTCAATACCATTTGTTCATCCACAGTGAAGCCATTGCCTGAGCCTTAAATCAAAAAGCCATAACTCTAGACACTCCTTGGTTAGGAGCTAAACCTTCCTTGCCTCAGCTGGCAAACTTTCCTAACTAGTGGAAGAATACTTTTGAGAAAAAAATGCAAGTGATTGAACAAAGCTAACCTAGTTTAGCCCCAAAAGTGCATCATCGCACACATTCCGCAGCAGGAAAAATGGCCCTGTGCATTGTACATTGGATGAAGTGAGTGCTTTGGATGAAGTACAGCCTTCAAATAGCGCGGAAATGGGTATAGACCAGCGTTTGGTGGGTACCAGGCTGGTACCCACCATGGTATCAAAGAAAGGATCGGACGGATATGACTCGAGGAAATACCTGCCTCATACCCGTATTGCCTGCCTGGGAGGGACTTGAGATAATATCAGTTTAATACCAAGTCTATGTCGATCTCAATATCAGGTATATATACCTGCCACATACCAGCCAAAAATCAGTCCTGAACCCTAATACCCGGACCAGGCTGGAATGAATTTTTTACAAAAAGGATCTTGTATTAGTACCATGCTGCTGGTAAGGAATTTTTTTGAAAAGATTCAATACTAGGGTAACCATGCCCATAATCGAATATTGGCCGGTTATCGATCAGGGCAAAAGGCCGGGGTAAGGCTTGTTAATGGTTGGTTAAAAAAGGGATCGACGTTTGATGTCTACACATCCTATTGCTGAACGTGGGTTGACGAAAAAAATGTTCTCAATTTTGGAGGGGGTTACCTGGGTAGTGCATTTTTGTGTTCGAGAATAGGATAAAAGTCACCCATTTGGACAAAAGTTGTGCCCTGTATTGTGATAGCAAAGTGTTTGCATTATGGGGGAGAATACTGTGTTCGCTTGGATACCCATTGGGCCCCACTTAAAACACCAAAGTGCTTGTTTTACAATGTTCACACAAAGGAAAAAAATTGAACCCCATTAGTTCATAAGGGATTGTTTGGTAATGGGAGTTGTTTAATGCAATTATAAACAATTAAGGTACATGGACACAAACAATCTTTTGTGCACAAAGTTGGCCTAAAACATACCATAAAACCTTGACCATTTCAGCACATGTCTCTTGAATAATTAATTAATTTTGAAACATTCATTTCAGCAAATGGAATACTTTTAAATATTCACTATTTTCCTTCACAATATTTTTTGATTTGGAAGAAATAATACTTGAAAATTTGAACATTTCTGAAAATAATACAATTAGTGTTGAATTGGCCAAGGTACTAAGGTAATGTCTCCAACAACAACTTTGGGAACAACAATGTTGGGGGCCAAAGCCAAAACAAATCTATGACTATTCTAAAACAAATTTCAGAATATTAAGCCTTATTCATTTCTCACCAAAAACATGGCTTTCAATCACAAGTTAACTAACATATCACAACTTAAAAAAAAAGTTCAATTCTATCATACATATTAGGTTGGATCAAAATGTTCAAATTGGCACAAAATATGGAAGATGAGTTGTTAAATATACAAGAGCTTTTATTTTCAGCTTTAAAATCTTTGAGGTCTATAATAGATGAGGATCTAATCCTTGTGAAATCAAAAGACAAGGAAGGACATATCAAAGTAAAAGGTAGTCAGAAGAGGTGAAAATAAAACATTCATAAGATCAGAAAGTAGAAGCAATAGTTGAAGAAAGGATATTTTATGTAAATCAACTTTATTAGGTAGCGTACAACAAGGTTTTATACTATAGATGGATCCAACAATCTATAGTCCTAAGAGTAACAAGGAAAATAAATAGTTCTAGTTCTTGAAGATTTCAACAAGTTGCAACCCACCATAATGTGAGGTTCACACCTATAGCATGGACATCAACTTCAAACATTAATTTAATCTAGGAGGATTTTGAAAGTTTCTTCAAATGATTCTCTTTTACATAACTATTACGAAATCATGGACTTTTTAAAAATTCAAATTTAACCAATTTTTTAGATTCTTGGGATGTGTATAGGAGGTTGAAGTGTGTATCTCTTGTGGGCTCAAAGCAAACTCCACCAACTTGTTGGAGATTAGGGCTAGGGTGCAACATCCAAGCATGATATCAAATGTGCTTCATTGATGACAAAGTAGATTGTTAGGCCAACCAACAACAAATAAAGAGAATGTTCCTCATGTAAAACAACCACAAAAGGCAAGAAGATCAAATTGAATTTCTACCCCACACCAAACAAGCAAATGGACAATTGAATCCTTGGAAGAAGCAATGGATGTAATTGAAAATGAGTATATTACTTTGAAGAAACAAGCAAACATTGGCACATCCCTCTAACTTCTCTTTCAGATCATTTGAATGGTAGGACATGATCAAAGAAACAAGGGTCACAACGTGTGGTCATGAAAAAAGAGGATACAACATGGTGGCTTGGACACTTGATATGCAAAAATGTGAACTTTCCATAATCTTCTAGCAACTCAAAATGAAGGTGGTGAAATCCACTTAGACTAGACCAACCCCCTCCAAAGATGGAGTTCCTAAAAACTCATGGTGATATTGGTTCAAGCATTAACATCTAAAGCTAAGTGTTTGACTTGCTAAAGGATTTCAAGTATGTTAGGCACAAACTTTGACAAGCTAGTATTGTGATTCATTCTATTAGAACCTACAAACATTATACATTCAAAACAAGCATAATGAATAACATGTATGGAATTCCAATGAGATAAGAATTTTGGCAAGGTGCTAGTTAGGGGCCAAATTTTGGCAAAAAAAGCTCACATGAGGTTTATAGCACTATTCCTAAATCTAGATAATGGTGACTATAATTGTGTTGGAAATCCAACAAGAGATTCCTCGCCAAGGTTTTACATATTTAGGGGTGAGAGGATTAAAGATGATTACATCAAACATAATAAAATAAAGACATGAATGGCGATGCAAAAGAAGGCATGGATGATTTTTTTAATCATTTTTCAAGAGGTTAATTCAAAATAGCATCGCAAAATATAATCAATATCTATTAATTTTAGATGGACATGGGTCACATGTTACATTATAAACATAGAACAAGTGCAAGAATTTGGATTGTACATGGTTACATTACTATATCACACTTCCCATGCCTTGCAACCATTGGATGTAAATTGTTTTAAACCTTTTAGAACAACTTTCAAAAAAAAGAGGGATAATGCAATGGTCAAAAACAATCACTATGAACCAAATAAATGTACACTTACAACCTAGGTAGACAAGGCCTTGGACCAATCTTTATTTAGGAAAAACATTAAAAATGGGTTTAAGGTTACATGGATTTGGCCACTCAATGCAAAGCTCATGGATGATGGTAAAAATATAATTACAAAATGACTTTGTTTGTACATGAAATGAATCCTACAAATGGCCCATGCAAAATTAAGAAAAAAATGATGGAGTAGAATTCACCTTGGATGTGTTAAATTGAAAAACAAGTTCCTAAATGTGTTTTTATCAAGTTTGAAAGTTATGGGTGAACTTGACAATCCATTCCCATATGTGCAATTATTGGATTAAGGCATATAATTTTCTACATTTATTTTTTTTGTTAATCCATAACATTAACAACATTCAAAAATTTAATGCCCTTTTCATGAAAATAAAACAAAGAGTATTGATTCTATCAAAAATATACATGATTAATGGATCTAAACATGTTCAATTTGTATGTAATCAAGTTATCTAACTTGATTAATTTTAGCTCAAACAAAATATATGAACAAATTTTAGTTTTCAATTATCTAATGCATAATTTACATAAACCTCAAGAGTTTTGAAGTTAAGAGAAAAATGAAGAACTCCTTGATACATTACTCCAATATGCAAAATCATTGAATTTGAACATGATTAGTTTTACTCACAACAAAAAGCTCTGAGTTTGATAACTTATTCCTTGCATTTTAATTAAGTCTTATGGCTATTGATCAATCATGTTTAAAAAAATAATGAATGAAAAAGAAAAAATATTTTAGACCTATCATACTACAAGGAGGTCAAAAGTTTGTTAATTGTTTATAAACATGGTAATGGTGACAATTATTGTCTTTGCAATTTGCTTAGGGAATTTTTCCATGGCTAATGAAGTTCATTCATCATCTATATCATGTCACACCAAAATCACCTTGCAAACTCATTGACATCACTACAATAAAACGTCCCATGTTCAAATCATTAATTAATGTTTTGCTTGTTAAAAAAAAAAAAATTGATTTGAAAAAAAACCCAATCAATATTCTTTTTGTTGCAACAAAAAAAATTGATATCAAAACCCTAATCAATGTTTCACTTATTGCTATAAATAAATTGATATAAATAAGTAAAAATTGCTTGTTGTTGCAAATAATAATTGTGTTGTAACTAGAAGGTTCAACTACTTTTATGTGCTTTTGTGGTTACAATGTTTGGCTTTAGGTCCAACTTTGTTCGATAATGGTTTGTTCAATGTAAATACATTGAATTAATTTTGCAACATTTTGCACATTATTGGATCTATGACAAAAGTAGATTCTTTGATATGTGAAAAATGCAAATTTTTGAATTTGAAACAAGTCACCATGGCAATGACTTTAATTTTTATGGATCATGCACATGACCACTAATTAGTTTCATTTAAATGTTTGAAGGACCTAACTTTAAACTTGGGTTCGAAAACTTCAATTCCACTCCATAATAGAAAAATCTAAAACCTAACCTTATTTCGTTTTAGTACATCCAACCATGTCAAAATATGAATATGAATTATCAAGTTGATTAGTGTGCAAACACTTTGGATATATGGTAAGAAACACAAATCAAGGATTTCAAAAACTGAACTACTATATGAAAGAACTTGATGGAATACCTATATCGATTGGTAATTGGATTTAAAATTAGAAGAAATGGAGTAGTAGCAACAAGTAAAAGTTTGATTAAAAAAAAAAATTGGATCAATTTCTTTTTTTGCAACAAAAGAACATTAATTGAGGTTTTTTTAATCAAATTCATTTTTGTAACAAGTAAAATAACATTAATTGGGGTTTGAGTTTTTATCAAATTATTTTTTACAGTAATAAGTAAAAGATCAATTGGGGTTTTGATATCAATTTTTTTGCAACAATAAAAACTCTATAACAAAAGGTGTCCATGTACACCAAGTGATTTCACTAGATGTTAAGTGAATTCACTGGTCATAGCGAATGGGACCTAGTGGGGAAGCAATGAATTTACTAGCCTAATGAATAGGGACTAATGAACTACACCCACATTTTGTGGTAGTGGAAGATATCAATCGGGGTAAATTTTTTTTATCAATTTCTTTTTTACAAAACAAACAAAACATTGATTAATGATTTGAACATGGAAGGTTTTCATGTGGTGATGGCAATGAATTTGCAAATGACAATTTTAAGCTTCAAAAAATATGTGGCTAAAAAAATACTTCAACCACCTGACCATTAATTAAATTGTGCATGGTCACTAATTAACTGGGCCATGATTGTATCCAAATTATTTATCAATTTATGAACACTAAAGAAAATTTATGCAAAGTGGATTTTGGTACAATGTTAAATTTTGTTTGGATTAAATGTACAATCTTTTTGGGTCCCATTAAGTCCATCATCAATCACTATCCTAGGTTCCAAAACAAACATACCAAACATTTAGTGCAATGAATGAAAATAACCAAACCTAAGCATGTTCATGAATGTCAAAATCAAAATGCATAAAGATCAACAATATGAATTGATAAAGAGTTAATATTGGCATGGAAGCCATGATCTACATTAATTTGCCAAATAATAGCTTGTCAATTTGTCAAAAAGTAGTTTGGGTTAATCTTTCACCAAACAATGATTACTAAATGAACCCCATTCGTTATAATTGTAAACAATAATTAATTGGTTTTTTTTTATAGTTGAGGTTTATTGATATTTGATCACCATTAGATAATCTTCATTTAGGCACATGATTTTATGTAATCTTCTCCTTGTATGTGTCATTTTGGTCAAAAAGTTCATCTTTCTTCCTTTGCAATCATCATCACCTTTTATGATTTCAACAATAATTATTTGATATGATCTAATTTCTTCACATTGGTGATCAAAACTTTGGTTTTCTCATTTGTCACATATACCATACATATTAATGTCATGTTGTGTGTTTAAATTATAATGGCATCAAAATCTCAATTCATAACAACTTAAATTTGTCAACAATAATTATATACACACATTATACATATTATGTCTCTCTTTTTCCTTTGCTTTACCCTAGATGGCACACCCATGCCACACACTCAACATTTTTTTATATGTCAATACTTAACCTCCTCCTAGATTATTTATACATCAAGTGGGGAAAACCACTCTTGCAATTTGCATATATATATATATATATATAGCTTTAATATGTAAGTTGATTCATTATCCAAACTTTCATGCTCATGGGAGCAATTGAGAGTTTAAATATTGTTACAATTTTGACTAATATGTTTAATTGTGAGGAAGACCTATGATGATGACAAGAAAAGACATAAAACCTTTGGAAAGAGTCATAAAAGTTGGGAATGCAAACTTTGTTTCATCTCCATTTGATGGATGGAAATTATTGGGACTAGTATGTCTCCATTCATGATGTTCACCTTGCACTATAATCATAACATAATTCTTAAAAGGTTAAACTTTAACAAACCAAATGTTAGGTGTTGAAAGGAATTTTACACTATAATTATGCATAATTGTTAAAAATGATGAAACATTCAAAATCCAAATTTTATGTGCATCCTAAAAAAACATATTATTCATCATACATACATTACAATACAAAAGCTTATCCCAATAATGTCCCAAGAACAATAAACATGTCTTCTTAATTTTTAAAACTTGAGTCTCATGCTTGCATAGAACATTAAATTGTTTTACAAAGCATCGACAATAGAAAAGAAGAAAGTTCCTCAAAGATGTTTTGTAGACAACATTTGAGAAAGGCTTACTTAGGCCATGTGAAGGGAGGAAGGTTTTTCAAAAGTGTTTTGTAAACAACATTTGAGAAAGGTTTACTTGGGCTATGTTAAGGGAGGAAAGTTTCTCAAAAATGTTTTGGAAACAACATTTCAGAAAAGGCTTATTTTGACCACATGAAGGGAGGAAGGTTTTTCAAAAGTGTTTAGCAAACAACATTTGAGAAAGGCCTACTTGGGTCACATGAAGGGAGGAAAGTTTCTCAAAGATAGTTTGTAATGTTTTAGAAAGGTCTACTTGGGCGATGTGGAAGCTTCAATGGTGTGACATGATACTCAAGGAAAACACTCAACAAAGCTTGATGGAGGGTATGGAAAGCACTCAACAAAACTTATGGAGGGTATTTAACATCTCACATTAAGAAAGGTTCTTAATGATGTTTTCCAATGTCTTACCAACAATGTTACAAAGGGGTTCACATATGCCATGCAAAAGCTCAAGTGGAGGGACATGCACCCTAGAAGAAGGTTGGACAAAACTAGTTAGAGGGTATTTAACATCTCACCAAAAGCCGTCTCTTCACAACTTCTTTCCATGAATGCAACGTTGCTTTTCCACATAAATGACAATCATTAGCAACAAACACATCATGCCAATTTTTGCATGAAGAAGACAACAGATTCTCTCAACCCTAATCCACACCCTTTTCATACGTTTACTCCTCCTGTTCCTCCAGTCACTCAGAATCCACATGTACTTCCCTTTTCACACAATGCCCTCCAAATTTGCAAAAATCCTCTTCCACGTCATTTAGGGCAACAGTCGAACCAAAAATCTACTTCCTTGTTCTGCTGCAGATCCGAACACGCAGAACCACGCTCGCTCTGCTCCTACCTGCGCAGAACGCCGCTTTGACGTCCTGCCAGTTCGATGCCCCGGGGGAAGTGTAAGCTAGTGCCGGAATGCCCAAGTGTTTTTCTGGGACCCTAATTTGTCGTTCTGAGGTTTCTCGACTTCGATCCGAGCGGGGATTTGAGAAACAGAAATTGATGCGATTCTTTGTAGGGCATGTCATGAGTTAGATCCAATTGCTGCTTTTCAATCTGAAGTTGTGAGGGTTTGGAGTTTTATTTGTTTGGGTTGGCTCAAGGTGTGTACACATACGTGCACATTTGCAGAGTTGTCAACGAGCATGCTGCTTGTTGCCAAACGTGGGATGTGGAGAAATTCGGAGTAAAGTGCAGCTGTGGTTTGAAATGCGGAGCGTCTGGAAGTACTAGATAAACTTTTTCCACTATGAGGTCCGGAAGCATGCTTCCTGTCATTCTCCTCTCTCTCTTGCTGCTCCCGGTGCTGGGGTCTGCGTACCAGATTGGCGACTCGGTTCCGTTGGCAAGAATGGGACAGTTCCATGGTGTATGTTTTCTGCCTGTTCCTTGTCTTTTCTGAGTAGTGCGGTGCAGACGGATCTTGTCAAGTTTATTTTGCTTCTTCTGCTCAAAATCGTCGATAGGCGAACGAAGGCGTTAAATCCTGCTAGTGGGAGGGAAAGAAAATACAAGACAAGAACCATAAAGATTCGCTTACTTCTTAGTTCTGTGATTATGCCGTGCAACAAGTTGCCGCTGCGGAGGGAAACCCTAAAATTTTCGAAGAAGAGGATACATGGCTTTGGTTTGCCACAAAAAGCATGCAATCTAGCCCCGCCT
>Ga0116229_10006610_pt1 | contig 18580 bp, 13 predicted proteins | sample S1TSphgellanicum_3_FD_87313 | JGI IMG/M metagenome (GOLD analysis project Ga0116229, IMG submission 87313) | Host-associated microbial communities from peat moss isolated from Minnesota, USA - S1T2_Fc - Sphagnum magellanicum MG | ecosystem: Host-associated > Plants > Peat moss > Unclassified... | reverse complement strand
TAAGAGTATAATTTCTAGTATTTATATATGTTAATCAAGTTCTAAATATTACATATTACCTGTTTTAGAATATAAGATAATTTCTTGTTTATTATTTTATGTAACTTTTTCGCATTGCACCCCCTCGCTAGCATTAGCTCCGATAGTAATCGCAGTATTAATCCAATTGCTGCCATCTGTAGTGTATTGTAGTTGCAAATTTGCCTCACCCTTAGTTGTCGCATACCAATCAAAGCTGATAGTAATACCTGAATATCCTGCAGTACTGGCGGCAAATTGAGCTCCTTGAGTACCGATGGGGGCTGCACTCGACCAGCCGTTGGCTGTACCGCTAGGTCCACCACGGACGCGCCAAGTATTGGTTAGATCAGCAATTCCATTCGCACCTGTGTCTGAGGCTTTGCCTTTCACAACATCATCGGTAGTCACACCAACATTGGGGGTTCCGTACACGTCCATGCCTATGGAACGGGCTGTGCCTGAACCCGTATCAGCAGATGGGGTGTTGTTAACCGCGATCGTGTCGTTTTCAAAAGTCCAACCGGCGATAGTTGATAATGCTTGTGCATTAGGAGAAACAAGGAAGGTTGCACTAACAAAGAGACCTGACAATAGAGAAATTTTGTTTAAATTCATAAAACCTAACAAAGATAAATTGCCAAACTTTAAACACTTAAGTAGTATCATATGCTTAAATTTAGTAAATTTAATATTTATTTAAATTTAATATTTATTTAATGCTAATTTAACTTATTTAATATTTGCTTAATATTTGCTTAATATTTAATATTTATCTACTGGAGTTTAGACTAATTTGATAAGGGATTAGTGGATACAATAGGGAGTTCGTATAGATATTTGTTTGCTTAAAAACCTTAAATTTAGTCTAAACTCCAGTTTCTGATTAATGGCTGTTAATTACCGGAAACCGGCTTCAAGCCTTTCACAGTTAAGATGACATGAGTACCTTGATAAACTGTCAAAGTTGATGGCGTATTTTGCTTTTGGGTATTACCTGTATTTTCTGTAATATAAGAATTTAAACTGTAGACATAATTCTGATTAGTCCATATCATGGAACATTTACCATCTTGACAGTAAACCTTTCCCCCGGTTAATTTCAGACAATTACCATGAGTATGACATCCAGAATAGGTTAAATTACCTGTCCCATTCACTCCTGTCCAAGAATTGTAATTTCCCACAGCGATCGCCCATTCACCATTAGACAAAATCATCGAGTCTTTTTCAGGAGAGTGAGAAGATGGAACAATCGGCTTTTTGTCTAGAACTACCATTTTAGTAATGATAGATTGTTTTTTAGTTTTACCGCAAGGTTCCGCGCTTTCACAATCGCTTACCGACTCTATATGATAAAAAGCACGGACTCGATGATTTAGATATTGTTTCTCTGCTGCGCAGATGTCAAAAGTTGCACCTACTTCATGAGCAACTCCTTGACTATCTACCAACTTGACGTAGCAAAGAAGATCGCCACTGGTTAAATCTTTAACTGTACCTATTCTTGGTTGTGTACTAGTTGGATTTTGCGCAATAGTATGCGTATCTTGAACCTTAGCTTGAGATTGATGTGCTGTGACTGATAGAGTACCACAACTTACAAGCCAAATAGAGCTAATTATGGAAGATATGACCGAGTTTGATTTTTTCATTGATCATTTTTTGCCGTTGTGGACATAGGGGTGCAAGGCCTTGCGCCCCTACAATTTCTAGATGCGCCGATAATGATCAATTTATCGTAAAATCTGGCGAAGAGGATCGACGTTCAATGCTAACCTGAAAGATGACATTGCTTGATTTTAGGTCTGTACGACCCGATCTAAATATAGCTTTATTTAGCTTCAATCACTTAGGCGCAGCATGGTCACCACCGCAGAAAAAACAAACATCGGTTACATTTCCCAAGTTATCGGTCCAGTTGTAGACGTTAAGTTCCCTGGCGGTAAATTACCGCAAATCTACAACGCTTTGACCATTACAGCCATTAATGAAGCTGGACAACACATCAGATTAACTGTTGAAGTACAGCAACTCTTGGGCGATAACCAAGTTAGAGCCGTTGCTATGAGCTCTACTGATGGTTTAGTCCGGGGTATGGAAGCTATTGACACTGGCGCTCCCATCAACGTACCTGTTGGTAAAGCAACTTTGGGTCGGATTTTCAATGTTTTGGGCGAACCTGTGGACGAAAAAGGTCCTGTTAACGCTCAAGAAACTCTCCCTATCCACCGCTCTGCTCCTAAACTGACTGACCTAGAAACCAAGCCTTCTGTATTTGAAACCGGAATTAAGGTTGTTGACCTCTTAACTCCTTATCGACGTGGTGGTAAAATTGGTCTGTTTGGTGGTGCGGGTGTTGGCAAAACTGTCATCATGATGGAGTTGATTAATAATATCGCTACTCAACATGGTGGTGTGTCAGTATTTGCTGGTGTGGGCGAACGCACTCGTGAAGGTAATGACCTCTACAATGAAATGATCGAATCTAAGGTAATCAATGAAGAGAACCTGAATGAGTCGAAAATTGCGCTAGTTTACGGTCAAATGAATGAACCACCCGGAGCTAGAATGCGGGTTGGTTTGTCTGGTTTGACTATGGCTGAATATTTCCGCGATGTGAATAAGCAAGACGTATTGTTATTTATCGACAATATTTTCCGCTTTGTCCAAGCTGGTTCTGAAGTATCAGCTTTGTTGGGTCGGATGCCTTCCGCGGTAGGTTATCAACCTACTCTGGGTACTGATATGGGTGCTTTACAAGAACGGATTACTTCTACTACTGAAGGTTCGATTACTTCGATTCAAGCTGTATACGTTCCTGCGGATGACTTGACAGACCCCGCACCAGCAACTACTTTTGCTCACTTGGATGGAACCACTGTACTATCCCGTAGTTTGGCATCTAAAGGTATTTATCCTGCTGTAGATCCTCTAGGTTCTACTTCTACCATGCTCCAACCCAGTATTGTTGGTAGTGAGCATTATAATGTGGCTCGTGCTGTCCAATCCACTTTACAGCGTTATAAAGAATTGCAAGATATTATTGCGATTCTCGGTTTAGATGAATTGTCTGAAGAAGACCGTCTGACTGTAGCGAGAGCGCGGAAAATTCAACGTTTCTTGTCTCAACCTTTCTTCGTAGCTGAAGTATTTACTGGTTCTCCTGGTAAGTATGTCAAGTTGGAAGATACAATTAAGGGCTTCCAGAAAATTCTGTCTGGTGAATTGGATGAATTACCAGAACAAGCTTTCTATATGGTGGGTGATATTAACGAAGCGATCGCCAAAGCCGAGAAGCTGAAAGGTTAATAAGTCATACATCGTTATGAGTGGTCATTGGTATTTGTCAAGCGATCGCTCATAACTCAAATAACCGAAAACTGGCAAATTTCACTCCTAATCATTCAGCATAATTCACATATGACCTTAACTGTTCGTGTAATCGCTCCAGATAAAACTGTCTGGGATGCTCCTGCTGATGAAGTAATTCTACCCAGTACTACAGGTCAGCTAGGTATTTTAAGTGGACACGCACCTTTGTTAACTGCTTTAGACATAGGTGTTCTGCGTGTCCGTGCTAGTAAAAATCAAGATTGGCAAGCGATCGCCCTTTTGGGTGGCTTTGCTGAAGTAGAAGAAGATGAAGTTACCATTCTAGTGAATGGCGCTGAAACTGGTAGTTCAATTAATTTAGAGTCGGCTCGTGGGGATTACAACCAAGCACAAGCTCGATTAAACCAAGTACCAGTAGATAATCGTCAAGAGCAAATTCAAGCAAATCAGGCTTTCAAACGTGCTCGCGCTCGTTTTCAAGCTGCTGGCGGACTCGTATAAATTTTTCAGTTTACTGAATGAAGATGAGTGGGCTGTTTAGCCCACTTTCTGACTCCCCTGAAAAAATAGGATATAATCGGGAGCAAAATCATAGAATGATGCTGCGAGAATCTGTTGCTATTGTTGGGATGGGGTGTCGTTTACCTGGGGCTAATAATCTGAATGATTTTTGGCAACTTCTGCGGAATGGAATTGATGCAATTACAGAGGTTCCTGGCGATCGCCATACTGGACTAACTGGTTGGGGAGGATTTTTAGCAGAAATTGATGGATTTGACGCTGAGTTTTTTGGCATTCCAGATCAAGAAGCTGTGATCATGGATCCTCAGCAGAGATTTTTATTAGAAGTGACTTGGGAAGCCTTAGAAGATGCAGGACAAATCCCGGAAAAATTAGCAGGTAGTCATACAGGTGTTTTTGTTGGTATATCTTGTGGTAATTATCGCGCTATGGTAGCAAATCGCATTTCCTATCACTTTGATTTGCACGGGCCTAGTTTATCTATTGATACTGCTTGTTCTTCTTCTTTAGTGGCTGTGGATCTGGCTTGTAGAAGTTTAATCACGGGAGAAAGCTCTCTAGCTTTAGCCTCTGGTGTGAATATGCTTTTTTCTCCTGCTGTCAGCGCTAGATTTACTCAGTCTGGATGGATTGCATCTGATAATCGTTGTAGATCTTTTGATGCTAAAGCTGATGGTTATGTTCAGAGCGAAGGAATAGGAGTAATTGTTTTGAAACTGCTCTCTCAAGCCCAAGCAGATGGCGATCGCATTTATGCCGTAATTCCGGGTGGTGCGGTGAATCATAATGGTCTCGGTAATGGTTTGACTGTTCCCAATATCCAATCTCAAGTTGCTTTATTACAACAAGCATACAAAATATCTGGCATTGATCCTGCTACAATTCATTACGTTGAAGCGCAAGGAACAGCAACGCCAATCGGAGATGCTTTAGAGATGAAAGCTTTAGGATCAGTGGTGGGTAAAGGAAGGTCTATCAACAAGCCCTGTCGAGTCGGTTGCGTCAAAACAAATATTGGACACACAGAATCTAGCTCCGGGATTGCTGGTCTCATCAAAGTAGCTCTTTCTCTGTATAACCGTCAGATACCTGCTAATCTACATTGTGATCAGCCAAATTCTCTCATCTCTTGGGAAAATCTGGGACTAAAAGTTCAACAAACATTAGAATCTTTACCAGAGGAAATTTATCCTATCCGTGCTGGTATTAGCGCTTTTGGATTGGGTGGGACTAATGCTCATATTGTTCTGGAAGAAGCGCCAAAAAAGGTGAAATCTCTGGCCAATTTTGACTCAATTCCTTTACAAATTTTGACGCTGACAGCTAAGAGTCGAGCAGCTTTACAAGATTTGGTCAAGGGCTATCAAGAATTTTTAAACAATCAACCCGCAATATCTTTAACTGATATTTGTTTTACTAATAATGTACGGCGATCGCAATTCAATCACCGCCTTTCCCTGATTTTTGAGTCAAGAGAGCAGTTAGAAACCCAATTAGATGCGTATCTTCAAGGAAAATCCCTACCCAGGGTTTTGACTAGAGAAGTTAAACTCAGAAAACCTGCAAAAATTTGTTTTATTTTTACAGGAAATCATAGTAGATTTAAGCAAATTATTCGCTTATTTTATCATCAGAGACCAGAATGGCGTTCTTATCTAACTGAATGTGAATCAATTCTGAATGCTCATTTAGGAAAACAATTCTTAGAAATTATTGATGTAGAATATTCTGATAATTCTCAACTTGTTAATTTCCTTTTGGAGTACGCCCTAGCTCAATTATGGAAATTTTTGGGAATTGAACCAGCTATGACTATGGGATATGGTACAGGAAATTATGTAGCCTTAACTGTAGCGGGAATTTTAACTCTGGAAGATACGATTGCTCTAATTTTAGGCAAGAAAAATATAGAATTAATTGCCAATTTTCAACCTGGGAAAATTCCTATCTTTTCACATGTTACTGGTGAAATAATACCAGCACTTAAGACGATTCATCCTACACAATGGCAACAGGAGTTTGATTTATCTACTAATTATTTAAGTGAATTTCCTAAGTCATTATTAGATTCTCAGTATATCCTATTAGATGTATGTTCTAATCATATCAAGAACTCTGATATCGGAAAAACTGATGAATATGATATAAATAGGGATCATCTATATCTTTTATTTTTGACTTTAAGTAAGCTTTGGCTAATGGGAGTTAAAGTAGATTGGTATAGAGTTACAGATTACAGCCAATGTCATTTAGTCTCCCTTCCTGCTTATGCATTTCAACATCAGTCTTACTGGATTAACGTAGAATCAGCAGCATCCAATGACAAGAAAGATAGTCAATTTACCCCTAATTCCCATAAGGAATTTGTATCTCCTCGGAATGAAGTTGAACAAAAATTAGCTAATATATGGCGAAAAATACTGGGACATGAATCTGTTAGTATCCATGACAATTTCTTTGAATTGGGCGGTAACTCTCGTTTATCTATGCTTTTGGTACATGAGATAGAAAAGACCTTTAACAGCAATTTTTCTCTAGCTACGTTTTTTCAATTTCCTACCATAGAAGAAATTGCTCAGTCGATTCAAGAATCTATCTTAGAATCACCAAAGATAGAATTTTCTGCGTCACTCAAAGCAGAAGATTATCAAAAACTGCTGATTCATGTTATGGGTCGTCCCGGGCTACGTCCTAGTCAAACCTCTCTGATGGTATCTCTCCGTTACTCTAAGAATCAGATACCAATTTTCTTTTGTGCAAATAGTATAGACGAAGTTTCCCCTATGAGCAAATATCTTAGACAAGAAGAATCTTTGTATTTTTTAGAATCAGGCTACACGGTGTTTTTCCAAGAAAATAGAGTGACAAAAGAAAATATAAAAGCAATAGCATCTCACCATTTACAGGATATTTTGACGATTCAATCTGAAGGTGAATATATATTAGTAGGTTATTCTTTTGGTAGCTTAGTAGTGTATGAGCTTGCCAAGCAACTTGAAGAATTAGGAAAAAAAGTAGCTAATTTGATCATAATTGATATGCCAGGAAATTATTTCTTATATAAATATTTTGACAATATTTTATTAGGAATTATATTGTTCTTCCCTAATTTTATTTCACAAATTATCAAAACCATCCTTGACAAAACCATTTTTGAAATTTATAAAGCAATTAGTTTTGGTATCCATGAGAAATTTTTGAATTTACTGGTAAATAGAAATACTTTCAAAAAAATCCAGAAATATACAATGAAAGGATATGGAGGGAAAATTACTCTCTTCTTAGCAAAAGAATCTCCCAAATATTTCAGAGGACAAAATCTGATTCATCAGCTACGATATTGGCTTTTTCCTCAATATGGCTGGACTAAAAAAGAAGTATATCAGGTCTATCACTTTCCTGGTTCTCATTTCACTATGATTCAAGAACCTCATGTGAAGACACTAGTAGATACATTAGTGTCTTGTATCACTCAGGAGAAACGGTTTATCCAAAAAGTTCTCTTAATTCCGAAATAGATGCTATACTTCTCAACTAGCCGAAAAAGTCCATACGGCTACTTAGTCGATTTACTATGCCAGATTTAATACCATTAATTAACCTCAGGGCAAGTCAAACACCAAATAAACTAGCTTACATTTTTCTAAAAAATGGAGATAACCAGGAACAAGATATTACTTATCAACAACTAGCTCAATCAAGCAAAGTTATTGCTGCAAAATTGCAATCTTCAGTTCCAGAAGGAACTTTAGCCTTATTACTTTATCCCCAACAATTAGAATTTATTACTGTTTTTCTAGGTTGCCTTTATGCTGGAGTTGTTGCTATACCTGCCTATCCACCAAAACGCAATCAAAAGCTCTCCAGATTAGAGGTAATTATTCGGGATGCTCAACCGCAAATAATTCTGACTACTAGCTCTATATTGGAAACCATTAAAGAAAAATTCAGTAATTTATTAGATCTATCGACAGTACAATGGTTAGCCACCGATAATCTCAACAACTATGATGAATTAAACTGGACTTACCCAAATATTAGTAGTAATTCACTAGCATTTATTCAATACACATCAGGCTCTACAAGTACGCCAAAAGGTGTAATGATAAGTCACGGTAATGTTTTGCATAACTCAGCTTATATTCAAAAAGCCTTTGAACTGACAGAGCAGAGTGTATCTGTTAGTTGGTTACCTAGTTTCCATGATATGGGTTTGATTGATGGACTTATTCAACCCTTGTATACAGGTTTTACAGGTGTGATTATACCTTCTGAAGCCTTTTTGCAAAAACCAATTTTATGGCTGCAAGCAATTACTAAATACCGAGCAACTCATAGTGGTGGTCCTAATTTAGGATACGATTTATGTGTTAAGAAAATTACCTCTGAACAACAACAAAATCTTGACTTGAGTAGTTGGCAAAGTGCTTACAATGGCGCAGAGCCAATCCGCCAAAAAACTCTAGAAGATTTTAGTGCTAAATTTCAATCCTCTGGTTTTCAGTCTCAATGCTTTTATCCTTGTTACGGCATGGCGGAAGCAACCTTAATGATCTCTGGAGGTAGTATACACAGTCAACCCATATACCTTAATGCTCAGGGGGATGCCTTAGAAAATAACGTTGTCGTAGAAGCAAACGTAGATAGGGAAAATTATCAGCAAATCGTAGGATGTGGTCATCCTTGGCTGGATACAGAAATCAGAATTGTAGATCCTGAAACTTGTCAGCAACTCCCCGAAAATCAAGTGGGAGAAATTTGGGTATCTAGTCTCAGTGTTGCTCAAGGCTATTGGAATCAAAAGCAGAAAACAGTAGAAGTTTTCCAAGCTAAATTATTGGGTTCAGGAATAGAGTCAAGTAAAAAAGACTTCCTCCGTACTGGTGATCTGGGGTTTCTCCGCAATGGTGAATTATTCGTCACTGGACGCATTAAGGATATGATTATAGTCTGGGGGCGTAATCATTACCCTCAAGACATAGAATATACTGTACAAACAAGTCACCCATCTTTACGTTTAGACTGTGGTGCAGCTTTTGGGGTAGAAGTTGAACATCAAGAAAGACTGGTAATTGTTCAAGAAGTAGAACGTACCTATTTAGCAAAGTTGGACCTTGATGAAGTTGTATCTACTATTTGTGCAAATGTATCGCTCAATCATGACTTACAAGTTTATGCAATTTTGCTGATTAAACCAGCTAGTATACCTAAAACTTCTAGTGGCAAAATTCAACACCATGCTTGTCGTCAAGGTTTTTTACAGGGAAATCTGGCTGTGGTGGGAGAATGGCGACAAATTCAGGATAATACGTCAGATAAAGCAGACAATATAATAATACTGCCAGAATCTGAGAACTTTATCAACCCAGATACAATTGAAAATTGGTTAGTAGAAAGATTATCATCTTTATTAAAGATAGATAGGGAAGAGTTGGATTTAGAAAAATCTGTTACTTCCTATAATTTAGACTCATCACTACTATTAAGCATTACTGGTGAACTAGAAACTTTGCTTAATTTAAACTTAGAGTCAACTTTGTTTTGGGAATATCCAAAACTATCTGAATTAATTGTCTACTTAGTGGATAAACTAGAACAAAAAAATCAAGAAAACTAGAGAATACCCAAATTATGCACGCCAAAAAAAATTTATTCAACCCTCTTGACCCAGATTTTCGTACTAATCCTTATCCTACCTATGATCGCCTGCGTCAAGAAGATCCCGTCCACAAAAATATTTTCGGCAATTGGATTGTTACTCGTTACTCTGATGCACAAGTTATATTGAATGACAAACGATTTGTAGTAGATAATCTTCCTGAACGTCTTCAACAGAAAAGTCATTACCTTAAAGAAGGTAATTTAAATACGCTTATTCAAACTATTGACAAATGGCTAGTATTTTTGGAACCTCCTAATCATACCCGACTAAAAGCAACTATAAGTCCGGCATTTTCTCAGGCTATCATAGAAAATATGCGTCCAGAAATCCAGGCAATTTTTGATGATTTATTCAGCAAAGTCGTACATAAAGGAGAGATTGATATTATTGCTGATTTAGCCATTCCTCTACCAGCTTTAGCGATCACTAAAATTTTTGGTCTACCAATTGAAGATTATGAAAAACTTATTAGATGGTCTGCTGACTCTATTTTTATCTTTGAACAACCAATACCATTAGAGAGATACCAAGCACAAAATAAATTAATTATAGAACATAAACAATATTTTCTTGAGAAAGTTGCTGAATATAGAAAAATACCAAACAATGGTTTGATTAGCTATTTGGCTAACCAACAGGATGTTGAACAACCTTTGACAGCAGAAGAGATAGCAAGCATTTGTATTATGTTAAATATTACAGCACAGGAAACTACACAAGGCTTGCTTGGTAATGGATTTTTAGCTCTGTTAAAACATCCAGATGCTTTAGAGAATTTGCGCCAAAATCCAGATAAGATTAAGAGTGCTGTAGAAGAACTATTGCGCTACGACAGCCCTATCCAATTTGTGGCTCGTAGGGCGAAAGAAGATGTGGAAATTTCAGGGAGGCTAATCCGTAGTCAGGAGAATGTAATTATATATATAGGTGCAGTTAATCGCGATCCAGAGCAATTTCCCCTACCAAATCAGCTTGATTTCAACCGCCATAGTCATAGTATGGCTTTTGGTAGAGGTATTCATTATTGTATAGGTGTTTTCCTAGCCAAGTTAGAAGCTCAAATCCTCATCATTACGCTATTAAACCGTTTATACAACATTCAGCTTAATACAGATAAACTCGAATGGTATGAAAGTACTATACTCAGAAGGTTGAAGGCTCTACCTATAAAATTTAGTACTTTAGCCGAACAGTATTGAGCCCACCCTCTGATTGCTTTAATCAGATATTGTAAAACTCCGATAAACTTAAATCATAATTTTCATAAATTTACCCCTACAAAAATGAATCGGTAGCATCCATAATCTAGTTAGCCGAAGTGGTAAATTTTATGCAAAATTATCTAGGTTTTCAGGGAATGCTGAACAAGTCCTTGCTCCGTCTAGCACTATCAGCAATAGCAATTCTACCTTTAATAGCGAATACCAATTTCGCTAATGCAGATACAGTAAGAAAAAATAGTGTAAGAGAAATTCCTGTATCAAGAGATTTACCGTTACAACAGCCTAGTCAGGTATCCCATAGCCAAATCGTTTACACAGCAATGGATATAAATCCACTGGGTGTGATCATAGCAGGTGGATTGATCTTTGTGATTATCAGATTGGCTGGTGGATTGATCGTCATCGGCGATCGCGAAGTTGGAATAGTGGTGAAAAAATTCACACTTTCTGGGCGGGGACTTCCTCCTGGTAGATTAATTGCTACCAAAAATGAAGCTGGTTTACAAGCAGACACCCTACCTCCTGGTTGGCATTGGGGTTATTGGCCTTGGCAATACGCAGTCCAGAAAGCACCTGTAGTCGTGATTCCTCAAGGTGAAATTGCGCTAATTGTCGCTGCGGATGGTGAATCAATTCCGCCAGAAAGAATTTTAGGTAAAGTCGTCGATTGTGACAATTTTCAAGATGCGCGTAAATTCCTCACCCAAGGCGGTGAAAAAGGACGACAAATTGGTTTTCTGACTGCTGGTACTTATAGAATTAACACTGGATTGTTTAAAATCATCACAGCAGCCAATGCTGAGGCTGCGGGTATGAGTCCAGAGCAATTGCGAGTGTATAGCCTCAGATCCGACCAAGTGGGGATTGTGATGACTTTAGATGGTTTACCAATTCCTCCCGGTGAACTTGCTGGTCCGGTAGTAGATGGACATGATAATTTCCAAAATGGACAAAAATTTATTAATGGTGGTGGGAGAAGAGGTTTACAAGAACAAATCCTGCTTTCCGGTTCCTGGAACTTGAATCCTTGGTTTATCCAAGTTGAACAAGTTCCCATGACAGAAATCCCCATTGGATATGTGGGAGTGGTGATTTCCTTCGTTGGTCAAGACCATCAAGATGTCAGTGGTGCAGCCTTTACTCATGGTAATTTAGTACATCAGGGACATAAAGGTGTGTGGGTGGAATCTTTATATCCTGGTAAACATCCAGTTAATTCCCGGATCATGAGAATTGAATTGGTTCCCACAACTAATATAGTGTTGAATTGGTCGGGACGAACTGAACGCCATAGTTATGATGAAAAACTCGCTTCTTTAACAGTGCGATCGCGGGATGGTTTTGCGTTCGATTTGGAAATCGCCCAAATTATCCATGTGGGTGCTTTAGATGCGCCAAAAGTAATTTCCCGCGTGGGTTCGATGCAAAATTTAGTAGACCATGTATTAGAACCAACTATTGGTAATTATTTCCGCAACTCGGCGCAAGACTATACTGTACTTGACTTTCTCACAGCACGGAGCGAACGTCAAGTAGAAGCGGCGAATTTTATCAAAGCAGCTTTACGAGCTTATGACGTACAAGCCATTGACACGTTGATTGGAGATATTCAACCGCCTGCTAGCTTGATGCAAACTCAGACAGATAGAAAAATTGCGGAAGAACAACGCAAGACTTACGAAGTACAGCAAATGGCGCAAACTCAACGCCAGCAACTTGTCCGGGAAACAGCTTTAGCTGATATCCAGCAAGAAATGGTCCAATCAGAGCAGAGTGTCCAAATTGCTGATTTAAAAGCTCAAGCCCAAATTAAGCAAGCTAATGGGGAAGCGGAAGCGACAAAATTACGGGCGATCGCCGAAGCGGAAAATATTCGTGCTACTGGTAATGCTAAAGCTGAAACCTATCGCAATGGTGTAGAAGCTTTGGGCGCTCAAGGCTATACTGCTATGCAATTAATGCAGATTATTGGCGATCGCCATGTCCGCTTAATTCCCGATATTCTGGTTGGTGGTAGTAATGGTAGTACTAATGGTTTAGTTGATGGTCTGCTTTCCATGATTCTCTGGAATCAAACGGCTAAATCTGGTGAAGTTGAAACCACTGAAAAAAATGGTAGTTCCCAGATCATCGTTCACCCAACTAATGATCCATTGTAGCTATTTACTTGGCTATGTATTTGCTCTCCAGTGGTCAGCGATCGCGACGGAATACTAGGCGATCGCTGACCACTGACTAATATAGCAAATTGCAGCTAAAAGACGTTTACCCCTGTTTCCTGTTCCCTGGTGTAGATATTTTAGCTGAAATCACGCAACATTTTTTTGAGTTCCATATTGTGTAGCTCTTCTTGTCCAATCATGCTGCGAGCGAATTCTTCAAGATAGACACTAGAATCAGCGACTATTTTCAGCAGTTGTTTATACAAATCTAATGCTTTCTTTTCGTGAGAGAAACTTTCTGCTAAAACGTCCTTCACACTATGCTTATAAGTTTCTTCCATGGATGTAACTTTCAAAGAAGGATGTCCATCTAAACCTGTAATAATTTCTCCCACTTGTTGAGCATGAAGTAAAGATTCACTCGCTTGTGCTTTGAAGAAAGCTACGATTGGTAAGCGATTGGGACCACTAATCATTAAGGAATAATGAGTGTAGCGTACTACTCCCGCTAGCTCAAATTCCATAATTGTGTTGAGGATGTCAATAGTTTTCTGCAGATCGAGTTCTTGCATTATTGGTTAAGTAGGATGAAATTACACTTAGATAATAATAAGCCAAAAGTTATTAGGTAGAATTATCTGGGATAATTCTCTCATTTTAACTTTTAACTTATGCTAGGTTAATTTCTTATTTTAAATCCATATTTCTTGAGTTACAATAGTGTACGATTACTAAATTCTTGCTTAATTATGTGATTTCTCAACGACTTTTTGCGAGTTTTCCCCAATAGTTTTAATCAGATTGCTGAGTAGCTAATCTTAACTGTGGCGACATAGATGAAGATTTTTCTGTTCATCATCGACACATTAGTCCAATTGTCATCAATATTTAATACAAATGACATAACTTTGGCACGAATAATAGATATTATGTTTCATGTGAATTTCCATTTTTGTAATTCGTTAATTCCCCAAAGGTGAACATGAATAACCTGATTAAAGCATTGATCATAACTGCAGTTGTTAGTGCGCCTATAGTAGCTTCTACATCTGGTATGCAAGCACAAGCGGCTTACCGTCACCGCCATCACCACGTATACCATCACCGTCATATTGTTCGTCGCCATCACAGATAAATTTAGTCTAGGTTTTGCTGTATAAAAGCTTGATTAAACTCTGCTATCAACAGCATTACTATCTTTTTGTGACTGTCGAGGTAAATTACTGACTCGCAGTTGGCTGAATTTTCTTTTGAGCGCAGTACAATATTAGAAATATTTCTATTAAAACTCCTAGACTATCTAAAATTGATAGGATAGGAGTTTTTCACTAATTGTTTAAACTATATATTTAGAATGTCTATTTTCCATCAGCGTAATTTCATCACTCTTATAAGTCTGATCCTTACTTTAGTGGTTGCTGGTTGTAGTGGTACAAAAAGCTCCCAGTGTAAACGGCTGATTAATATAATCAACAAGGGTGTATATATAATTGATAGCAATAAAGGTAAACAGGTGAAAACTAGTTTACAAATGTCTAAAGATTTAGTAGAGGTAACTAAATCCCTGAAAGAAGCAAACATCGCAGACTCTAAGCTCCAAGAGTTCCAGGGTAATTTTGTCAAAGTTTTCCAAGATCTCAGTCAAGCAATTACTAAAGCATCCCAAGCTCTGGATTTAGCTAAGAATGCTGAAGCTTCTTCGTCCGGAAGAACAAAAATCGAAAAGGCTAGGTCTCAAATCGATAACGCACTCACAACAGCTGCTAAAACTGCTGGTAAAAAGTCTGATGAATTAGGAAATCAACTGAACGATTACTGTGAGGTAGAATCCCACCCATAAAATTGGGTTTTATCCAATCCAACTTGATTTAAGTAATTGTACGGTAGTATTTCTACATCCGGTTCAAGTATGCTTCGCTTGTTAGTCTAAGTATTCAGTAGTAAAATTTAGCTTAGTCATCAAGACCGCTAAAACTAATGAGTTTCATCTGGCTGATTTAGAAACCAGGGCGGTTGTTTTCATTTAAATCAAGGAGCAAGTTGGCTATGAAGGCAAATTCATCTATGACTAAGTTGTTTGGTAATATTATCAAAATTACCTGTTTCGCAGTTGGCATAGCTTCTCTCAGTACTACTAGTGCTATGGCTCAAGTCAATTTTCAATCCACAGCAACATTTTCAGGTACAATCCAACTTCCGAAGAATAACCCCAATTTTAATCAAAATATTACTCAAGTTCCTACGGATAATACAGGAGCTTACTATCGTACAGTAAATGGTAAAAATGTATTTGTCTATAGATCAAAGTATTTTAAATCATCTGGGTCTGGTAGTAAAGAAACTTACTATGCTAATTTCAAAGGTATTCCCGTAACCTCTTACTCCGGTACATTAAGCTCACCCGCCTTTGCGGGAGGTTGTGTAAAGCTGCACGAGTATCAGGGTCAGCAACCATCAATTACGGTTCAGGGAATAGTTCAAGATGAATTTACCGTAATTGCTTACTATGTTGGGACTGTTAAAGACCCAAAAACTGGGTTGCATACAGGAGTGTTTGAATTAAATGGATATGGACCCAGATATAGCGATCAAGATGGAGGTGAAAGTCCTACAGTTTTTGACTTTAAATCAGATATTCCTGGTGCGCCAACCGTTCAATCCTTGACAGTACACAATGTCCCCATAAATAATTTGTCTATTACCACAGCCCCGTCTAATATTAGTCGTTCATGTACATCATTATAATCTTGTAAAAAATGGGTGTATGAGGCTCCTGCTCTGGAGCCTTTTTGGGATAAATGAAGATTTGACATTTAGCGTTTATTTTGTTTATCCTGGAATAGGATGAGTTTGGATGTGCAAGTTTTTGATCGCATTTTTAAATCAAAAGTGTATCGAATTGAACTACTAAACATACCCCAGAAGTATATATGAAAGCAGAAATGATAGAATTAATAACTAGAGTTGTCCAAGTTTTACGCATAAACTTCAGTTGGATGACTTGGAACTTATTTCTAGCCTTTATACCTTTAGTTTTAAGTATTTGGTTATTTCGTGCCCGACTTAGACGCTCTTGGTTTTGGTGGTTAGGATTTCTAGTTTTCTATGCTTTTTTACCTAATGCACCTTACTTACTCACAGATGTAATTCATTTAGTATATGATATTCGGGAGATTGAGTCTATATGGATAATTACATTGGTACTAATCCCTACTTATTTATTAGTCATTATTGCGGGATTTGAGGCTTATGTCATATCCTTAATTAATCTGGGTTATTATTTGCATCGTATATCTAAAACCAAATGGATCATTTGGGTCGAGTTGATTACCCACGCTATCTGTGCTGTAGGAATTTTCTGGGGAAGATTCTGTCGATTTAATAGTTGGGATCTGATCACTCAACCAGATGCTCTGTTCACTAGAGGTATTGACCTAATCCTGGGTAAACAACCATTATTCGTGATTACGCTCACTTTTGTGATTCTCTCTGGGTTATATTGGGTCATGAAACGAGTCAGTTTGGGTTTTAGCCGTCAACTACGCCAATTGACCTAGTTTGATTGGAGATGAATCTGTTTCCTGGCTGCTGCTAAAATTAGTCTTTGTTCCGCACGAGCGATCGCTTGAATTGTTTGTTCAACGGCTTGCGGCTCTACAGAAATGGATGTAATTCCCCAAGCAACTAAGTGATCGATAATTTCTGGATAGAGCGCAGGTGCTTGACCACAGATCGAGCAAGGGATTCCACCTGCTCGGGCCATTTGAATTATTTGGGCGATCGCCCCCATAATTGCAGGATGACGTTCATCCAGTAATTGGGCTAATTCTCCTTGTTCGCGATTCACCCCTAAAATTAATTGCGCCAGGTCATTAGTCCCAATAGAAATCCCTCCTACACCTGCTTTAATATATTCCGGTAATAAAAATAATATACTAGGTACCTCCGCCATAATCCATAGCTGAAAATGCGGTATTCTAGTTAAACCTGCTTGTTCAACTTTATGCCGACAAAATACAAATTCTTCTACAGTGCGTACAAATGGTAATAATAAATGGACATTATCGTAGTTAGCAGATTGAACTAAAGCCAAGGCTTGCAATTCTAACTCGAATAAAGCAGGATTGCGTAGATAACTAGAAGCCCCTCTTTCACCCAGAATTGACTCTTTTTTAGCTAAATCCCCATTGTTGAATGTACCTAAATTAGGCGATAGCCAATCTAAAGAACGGTAAAAAACAGGTCGTGGTGTAAAAGCACCAGCAAACTGGATAATCGTATCAGACCACAATTTTAATAATTCGTCTTTACATCCATCCAGCAACCAATTGCGAGGATGTTTTCCCTCCAAGATATTCAACACCATCAACTCTGATCGCAGCAATCCTACTCCGTCTACCGGGAGGTTTTTTACTTGTGGAATCAGATGAGGCTGACTTAAGTTAAGCAGTAATTTGGTAGCAATTGGTGGTAGAAATGGATTTGTCAAAGATTTATTTAATAATGGCTGATGATGTAAGAGTTGCGTTTCCACAGCTTTATATGGTAGTGCGTCCGCTTCTCTTACATCTACTCCCAGGCGATGGATTTCTCCTCTATCCCCATCAATCAGCAACTTTTCCCCATTTCTGATAATATTTGTAGCATTTTTAACATTAACAATAGCAGGAATATTTAATTCTCTAGACAAAATTGCTGCATGACAAGTCAATCCTCCCTCTTCTGTAACGATTCCAGCGATTTCTTGCAGCAAGGGTAGCCAATGAGGCGTAATTTCTGGAGTGACTAAAATTGCTCCATCAGGAATTTTTTGTGGTTTCTGGGGTGAATTCAGAACCACACAAGCATTAGATCTAATACGTCCTGTCGATGCGCCAATACCTTTAAGCAAATAAATTGGAGTCTCATGAGTATGGAGATGTTTGACTTGAGTAATATAGAGATGGGGAGTTGGTGTTTTGTCAATAATAGTCCACTTGAGAGTTAATTTTGTGCCTAATTGACCGACTAATTGATTACCCAGAGCAATTATCTGCTCCAAAAATGTTTCGTTCAAAGCATATTGTTCTTGTTGGGCTACTGTTAATAATTCAATCGATAGACAATGATCGTCCACAAATAGGGATGAAGTAGGTGAAACAGGTTCAGATGTTGCTCTAGGGTGATGATTAACCCTATAAGCCAGCATTTTATTCCCCAGTTGTTTTTCTGTGACTACAGCAGTTCCTGGCGACATGTAGTAGGTATCAGGTACTACATCACCATATGTCAGCCCTAATCCTAGTCCCCAGGTAGCTGCGATTTTCCATTCTAATGTATCGGCTATGAGGTAACCGGAAGCGATCGCTTGCTCCACAGGTTGAACTAATACAGCCAAACTCACTTTTTGTAGATTAATTCCTGCTTTATGCCAATATAATAAACTTCTAGCCCGAAATAATTGACTCCAAGTAAGTTTTAATGCATTGCTAATTGCTTCAGGAGTACAATCACAAAACACAGACTCCAATAAACCAGAAATCTTGCCTAAAGAGTGTATCCCAGAACTATTTACCCAAGCGGTGGGGCGAAAAATTAGACAATTGGTTTGCCATGATTGAGCCGCGAGGAAAATTGTATCGCTCCACTGTGAGGGAATATCAGCCGAAATAATCTCT
>Ga0116229_10006609_pt1 | contig 18581 bp, 15 predicted proteins | sample S1TSphgellanicum_3_FD_87313 | JGI IMG/M metagenome (GOLD analysis project Ga0116229, IMG submission 87313) | Host-associated microbial communities from peat moss isolated from Minnesota, USA - S1T2_Fc - Sphagnum magellanicum MG | ecosystem: Host-associated > Plants > Peat moss > Unclassified... | reverse complement strand
AAAACTATTTCATCCATCCAACAAAAGGAAGCTAGTGGGCAAACATGGGGTTAATGATCATGTGGGCAAGCTAGTTAGTAAACAACCCACCTATGAATGTACATCAAATGATTTGACCCTTAAGAGATTAAAAAATCATTTTAATTCATTTTCAATTTCAGTTTTAATTTTCATTTCCAGTTTCTTTGAAAATTCATATCTTTCTCATACAACATTGGATTGACAAACAATTTACAAGTTGAGTTTCTGGGGAAGAGAATTATGTGTGTGTGAAGTTGCAAAAGTTTTGGAAACAAAAAATTATGAAGGTCAGAAGTTGATTTGGCATTTGTAAAATTATTTGTCATTCAAACTTTGGGAATTTAATTCTCACCCATACAAAGGTAGAATCTAAAGTTTCTATGCCAATGAATTCCTTGTGAAGAACACTTCCATCATGAGATTTTTTTGATCATTTGGAGATAAGAAGTTTTGGAAGCTCATTCTAGGGTGTAAGGTGGTTTGTGGCAAACTTTTTTGTACCAAACATTTGGTGGTTCAACATTGTGTTAATGAATCATATTTTTTGCACCTTGCATGTGGTGGAATGCCATGCCATCAATGACGCGGAGGATTTAAATCCATGTCGTGATTCCTGTGTAGGAATCATTAAAATGGAAAGTTGTGTTGGATGAATTATGCATCTCCACTTATGTTGTTTGTTAGCTTGTTGGTCTAGTTGTTATATTTTTTGGGGGTAGGGGGATTACCGATGTGTGTCATTCAATTGCGACCTAGGGGTGATCACATGCTTTTAAGTTGACCTCTTAGTAGTTTGTGCTTACTATTCAATGTGAAATTCCAAGTGAAAGGCTATGTGCTTTCCCATGCATGCCATTATTGTTACAATGAGCCTGGGAGTTGTGGTTGGTGTGGTTAATGGTTGGGCATGGGGCAAAGCCACCATCTAACCATCATTGATTGAGTCATGTTTGATTCTTGATTTACTTGAACATGTTGATTAGGTGTTAGTTAAGGTTTAAGTTATATTGGGAGGCGCAATTGTGGATATGTTTAGATTTGATCATCAGGATGTCCCATTGTTTATTGTTGTGGTGAAATTGGATTGATAACCAATAAACCACCATGTTATGTTCATAATGTGCCTTAATTTTGTTAGCCTTGTGAAATGTTTTTATGGGTGTAGGTGCCTTAACCATATAGGTGCAACATCCTTAGGTTCATGTTATGAGGTTTATGTTTTGGGGGTTTAGTTAAATTGTAATAGGTTCAACATCCTTGTAGATTTAGTTTGAGCCATCATAAGTGTATCATCCTTTTGTGACTAGATTTTAGGGGGGATACCCAAATTAAGATTCAAATTCACCATTGAAGGGGGAACATGATCTAGGGACAATGACAATATTACCATCACTAATGGTTTTACTAGGCAAGGAGTGCAATTCAAACCACCCACACCACCTTTATCATCATTTGGGAAAAGTTTTCAAATTTTGAAACATTTTTCTTTTAGGTCTGTCAACCCACCACTGTTGTGGGACATGGAGGAAATGTATCGAGCCACCAAAAGGCCTTGTCAATATTTGAAGGTAGTTGACACCATTAAATTAAATGATTTCATCCAGATATTTGACAACTGATGTGATATGTAGCAAATGTGTAATCCCCATTTGTTCACACCTTTCATGGCTTGGAAGGGTTTATTTCAACATTTGGAAGGCCACCTATGGATGACTATCATGAGTTTAAATGTGCCGATGAGATCCAAATTAAGGAATGGCAAGTATATCGGTCTCTCAATTATGTTTCATCATTAAGGGAATTGTGGCCCCAAGTGGTGCAATAACAACTCTTGACATTAATTTGGTAAATGGAAGTAGAAACACCAATAGTAATGCAACCACCAAAAGTGGTGGAACCATTGGAAATGGTGATGGTGCAATGGCATCCACTAGTATGTGAGGTCCATTGCCCGCATTTAACTTAATTCTGGAATTTTTCCATAAATTACAATGAAATTACCAAGGGGTTAAAATTGAAAAATTGAGAAGTTTACAAGATTTCCAATGTAAGCCCCATGAGAGCTTGCGAAAAACCTATGCATGAATGCCTAAGTTGATCATGGTGACACAAGGTGTCATAGAAGCCCAAACAATTCAATTTTGGTATAGGATCCTGGACAAAAAACTTAGGCATTGGGTGCAGGATGTCATTTTAATACAACATGTTTCACCCACTTTGGCTATTGTGTTTCAGTTGTCAGAAAGGATCAAAATGAACATGGTGGAGGAGTGGGTGGTCACCCTTAGGTTCAACAAGGAAAACCCAAGGTTTCCAACACCATCAAATCAATAATCACGAGGTCAGCCCACCAAGGTTGCACCACCCAAAACCAAGGGGTCCAAACTAGATTCAAATAGTGGTTCCATATCCTATTCAACAGAACAAAGTGGAAAAGACAAGTGTCAAAGGTGTGATGGGCCTCACAAGAAAAAGGATTGTCCCATTCCACCACATGCCACAACTTCAAACCTTTATCCCAACTAATTATGTTCCCATTACAATGTATATGGGCACGATGCCAATCATTACTTCACACTTCATCCATAGTTATGGTAGGACTAGTCATAGGATACCAATGCCAATAAAGGCTAAGGTTTTGGGAAGCGCTAGAAAAGGAAAGGTGCTGCCAATAAAAGGTTAACCATTAAACTAGTGCAGGGCCAACCCAACACCATGGACACTAGGTTTGCATGGTTGGAAGCCCTAATCACAAGCATGGCAACCCATGCATAAAATCTACTTCATTTGGGTCATGAAAGGCCAAAGATCGAAAAATTGGCTAATCATATGGGTCAAATGTTGATCCATGATTCTTTTGCGGAATTGGTTTTCAGGATCAGTGGCACCAAATGATAAGATGCCACATATGTCAAAAGATTATGAGTCATGGATAACATATGATAGAAACCATGTTATGATTCCAAATCCTAATGAAATGATTTCCATAGTTACACCAATGATAGGGCTAATGTGTGGGTGCTTAAACCATGAGGTGCTAATGAGATATTAGATCCTTAGTGTGGTTAGGCTCAACATTAGGTGCATCTCCCACATTCATTTATATTAATAGACACCATTCCCAATCCCATGGGGCCATCAACTTTTGGTGGAATGTCAAGGAAGGTGCCTAATTTTATTCCTAGGTCCAAAGCACCCACAAGTTTGATGAGGGCGGCCAAAATAGTTTGTTAAACACTATTTTTTTTGTTGAAACTTTGGGCATTTCAAATATTCAACGTTTGCCATGTTTCATTTGACGACCACATTATGTGAAAATGGTGGAACATTAAAGTGATGATTAGGTCATAACACATTTTGTACTTCTTATAGTTCCCCATCTAGTTTTTGAGGCTAACCACACAGAGGTGTCCAAGGTTGAAATTAAATCTTGACATGTAGTTGTGGCCAAATTTCATGACTTCCCAACACATCTAACCATTGATCAAGCTAGTGTTATTCATGGGGTTGTGATTGTGCATAATGAGAAAGGAATGTTTCAATTGAGGGGGGCATTAGCATGTTGGTACCAACCCCATAAAGTGTTGTTGGATTCTAGTGTTCAACCATTGATTTTGGGCAAAGTTATTGTTGATGGTCTTAGATTAATTGATGTCAATTTTGACCCATGCCCACATCAAATTTTGACATCCATGGGTGGGTCAAAGTAGGCACAAGGGTTAACCAAGCAAGAGATTATGATCTAGGTTAATCCCAACAATCCAACAGACTACATTACTATGTGGGCACGAATAATGGTCACGCATGTTACATCTATTAATGTGTTGGTTGGAGGTGTGGTGTTGTACCACCTAGGGGTTACCATTGATTTTTGGGAGGAAACCGCATACTACTATCCAAGTTGGCAAATAGGAGGTAGTCATAAAACTTCATTGATATTGAAATTCATGGGGGGCAAATAGGAAAATCTAACAAATCAACTATATTGGCTAAATTTTTAGGCCTTCCACGTGAACTTGAGTTGTTGGAAGGTAATGTCCATGACCACCATGCACCTTTAAATGGTGAATTGGTGATGTCAAGGTCATAAGGGATGCCAATCATTCTAGTTTCTCCATTGGATCATTGGCCACCATGGGGCACATTGATTAAACTTTAGGCATCACCCATTCACTATATTCATTAAACTAGGCACATTTTATTGACATTAAACCCATAATCACCTATGAACCTTGGTAATGGGCCTCCAGGTTTGAACCCATTGGATACTAGGGTTATTTAGTGGGATATTCCCAAGGATGGGATATGTTTATTTAAATTGTTTAAAGGCATTAATTATGGATTAAATGTAGTTCTATAATTGGGCATCCTAGTCCGAAAATACCATTATGTGGAAAAGGATCAGAAGCCGAACAAGTTTCCATGTAGCATGTCATGATGTTGCAACAAAGGTAACATCATTTGTTACCAAGATCAGCCATATAAGGTTATCAAGATTCGTTACCAAGCAACATCACCTTGCTAAGTCACCAAATTTGGCCAAGATTGGGCCAATTGGTTTGGTCATTTTCTAGATGGTCGTGTTAAGGTCTTTCACAAGTGGGTACATGGTAAAGACCTTTCAATCCCAAGTGAGGTTTATTTTAGGAATTGAATCATGTTGTGTAACATTTGCAATAGACACATATGCACCCATGTGCATATTTGTTGGAGAATGTCCCACCATTGGGGGATTATAGACCACTTACTATTTTGGCTAGATGGCAACAAGTCAAGGCTTGGATTAGGGAATTAGTGCAAATGGATGTTGTTTCAATTGCTTCATGAACCCATATGTTCCAATGGTTGTGGATGAACTTAGCACCATTAGAGGTGATCCAATGAGCATACGAGCTCATTCAAATAATTTTAAAATGCCAATTTTCAACTACAATTTGCAACTAAAAAATAGTTGTAATCAATTTTATAACTAAAAAATCATTTAGCTGCATAAGTGAAGCCGCATTGAACCTTTAGTCATAGTGACTTAGTGTGATGTCAATGCATTAACCATGGATGAAATATACAATTAACATATACACTTACATCCTTTAACTAGTGTATAACATTTGCCACTACCAACCATTTTTTTATAACTAATAAATAACCTCACCACTGATTGCCATTTGTTAACATAATAATTTTTTGGGCAAATTTTTTTATTATTGAAATGTTAATTTATATCATCCATTATGGATGCCCATAGATTTCAACACATTTTCTAATCATATTTTGCCATGTGGAAAAACTTGGAATTTTTTAATATATGATTTTATATAATATATAATGAAGAAAAAACAACATGGTCCAATTTCAACTATTTACATGATGACACATTGACAAAGGAAATTTTGACACATGGCACTTGGATTTTTTTTTTATGAAAATTAAATTTTATTGAAATCTTGATCTCAACCATCCATTATGATTCAATTTAGATGTATTTAAATTGTGACACGTAATATAATCAATAGTTGCCATGTGGCATATTGATTGAATTTTGGAAAAATATATATAAATAATTAATTACTTACATAGGTGGGTAGGTAGGTAGGTAAAATTATGTGCATAAAAAAATACCTACCTACTTAGGATACATATTTACCTAAGTTACTTACTTATTTACCCACCTAGTTACCTAAGTAAGAAGGTAAGTAAATGCGTAGGAAGGTGGAAAGGTATAAAAGAAGGTGAGTTAAAAAGTAACCATGTAAATATTTTTATTTTATTTTATGTTTTGCCTTTAGGGTTAAACTTCTTTGAACTCATCCCAAATGGCACATCATTTTTAATGTGAAATAAAAAAGAAAGCACCTTTTTGATATACTTTGTAAAATGACACTAGAAAACAAAACATATGGTTTAAACTTTTTAGTTACACTTTAGTCACAAATTTAGTTGTAACTAAAAATGATTCTCCCACAAGTTTTGTGCTTGCTTTTTAGTTTTGTAAATTATACAACTAAATAGGTAAAATTTTTATTAAAAAATAACTAATTATTTATTTAATAATTAATTACCTGTTCACCCATCCCATTTATAAAACTACTTATTATACATTTTTTTTAATTATTTTAATAATTTTAGAAGTAACATTCCTCATTATTCTTTCATGGTTTCCAATAACCAATCCATTGGTTAATAATAATAACTCAAAACAAATAATAAATTATTTCAAGAAATAATTATTTAACATCTAACTCATCCTTCAAGTCACAAATTAATCATTTAAGTTTTAATATATAATTATTTGGAAATTACTTCCAAAATAATAAAATGTTTATTCAATTACTTGAATAGAAACACTATTTTTACCTCTGAAAATAAATTTAAACCTTTAACATTGCTAGTCATCAAAAAATAATTTATTAATTGTTTAATATTTATTAGATATTAACCATAATTATTGATTAATAAATATTAACTATCACATAATCTCGTAATATTTATATTGATAATATATTAACTAATTAAAAATTAAGTATAAAACAAAAGCAATGTATTATAAATTTTATTTATTTATTAAGTAAAAATAAAATCATTTAAAATTAATCATTAATAGTAACTAGAAAATTTAATTTTTGAAGAATTTATTATTTATTATTCATTGGCTTACTAAATATTTACTAATTAGTAGTCATTAACTATTAACCACAACTTTTGATTAACTACCAAAAACATATTATTGAGATATTTCAGAAGTGATCATATATTTCAGAATAATTAAATAAGGAATAATCAGATCATTATTATCTGAATAACTATTTAGAGTAATTATCTATTTATAGCAACTAAATATTAAAAAATTAATGACAAATCATTTATTGATAAAGATTATATTTATTTATAAACTTATTGACTTGTTGATAGAAATTAACTAATTTTGAATTAAATAAATATTATTTCATATTTCTTAATTAATCAATTAATTATTGTATCAATTTATAATTTAATATCTAATTAATCAGCAAAAAGTGTTGAAATGACTAATAAATAATAGTTGAGTAATTAATTAGTTGGTATTAGTTAAAATATAAATAAATTATTAAATAAAATGATTAAATTCATACTTTATAATAATTAATGGATTATTTGAATTTATAATTTATCAACAATTAATGCTCATTTAATACCAAAAAAATCAAATTAATATGACCTCGCTACTATAATTTAATCATACATTAATAAAGATGGTATATTTTTAAATGAACCATACAAAATCAAAATGATTATTTTTCAATCCAATATGCCAATAACATGGTCAAATATATGTTTAATATACCTTGAATAAGATTTATATAGTATACTTTTAATATAGTCCAAAAAACCCTAATGTACATTAAATGTATAAACACACCATAATAAATAACCAAATTGTAACTAATTTTACAATTAAATAAATATAAGAGCCTATTCTTGGATAAAAAATCCAAGAAGCTAATAAATGTGGAAGGATGTGTAATTTAATAATCACACCATAATCATAAAAATAATCATAAAGTTTAAAAGACAATGATTACTTGTAAAAATGATAAAATAAAGTTACAAATGATAGGTAGGTGCATTTAGTCACATGTAGTTGCAAATTGAATGGTTACATATTATAAAATTTCTTTAATGTTCCTAAGTCACCCACATGTTTGGTGGATGATATATTGGATCTAGGATGCCATTCATGTGTGATTCATCATAATGACTAACCACCTTTGGCTATGGTCAATAGATTTAGCTTTCCACGAGCAGCCCCACCAACATTCTTGAGTTTTCCACATTTTCATGCATTTAGGAATGGGAGCCCATGGATGATTTGGGACTCCCATTCATACAATATGGAAAAACCTAATACAAATGAAAAGGAATGGGTCATGGGGTTCTATAGTGGTACCATAGTTATGCAAAACATTTCCGAAGGAGCTTGTAGGTTGATTTTGGGGCAAGTTGTGGATGTCAATTGCTTCACATGGATTTTTAGTATAATATTGGTAAAACAATTATGTTTTGGCCAATCACACCCACCCACTCCACCCCATCTTTCACTTGTTGCACCTTTCGTTGGGTCAATTATGTTAATGCAAAGCGGGGTGATGTTACAACAAAATAAGTACATCCTTGGCAATTATGGGATCATGGATGCAAAGGGACATTTATGGGTGTGGAACAAGAAATTAATGATGTGGGGCACTAGGACATGATAACACCCTTCCACATTTTGCATAACAATCACACGCCATGCCTTTAACCTTGGGTGTTGGGGATGTTCCATCATCCCAACCCAAGGTATAAGTGACTACATAAACATAAGACCCAAGAACTAGCCCAATAGTTATAAGAGGTGAGGTGCATGAAACATGATGAATTATGAGATTTCATTAGATGTTTTGCCTTCAGTTCGAAAAAATTAGGTTAGTTAAAGGGACAAGAAGTTACAATCATATTGGAAGATGATAATTTAATTTTCAAGTGACCTTATAAGCTTAGTGGGGTGGAAAGAACCTTAGTTCAAGCTTGAACAATAGAATTGTTGGATGTTGGATTGGTGGAACTATCTAGGGGTGATACATTTTTGGCAATGGAACTGATCGCCACATGTGTGTGGATTATTGTCTAGTGAATAAATAAATTCGTTCAGACAAATATGCCTTGCCCCTACTAGAGGAGATCTTTGATGCCCTTAGACAGGCCAAGGTTTTTAGTACTTTGGACTTGAAATTTGGCTACCATCATTTGCCATTAAGGGAAGGTGAAAAGGTCAAAATGACTTTTTGGGGAATTGATTTTCATGGGAATGATTGTTTGTGCCAATGGAGGTTTTTGCCATTTGGATTGAATAATGCACCTATAGAATTTTAAAAAGTCATGGATTGAGTGTTGGTGGGTTTTGGTTTTGCCAAATGCTACATTGATGACATCATTGTTTTTAACCTAACCCAAGGAGATCACATGCATCATTTGCATGGGGGGTGTTTGGAAAACTTAAAAAACATAACTTTAAGTTTCATTTAAGCAAGTGTCAATTTTTTCATGCTTAGGTGGAGTACCTAGGTCACATGATTCATCTAGGTGGATTGGGGGTTCAAAAGGCCAAGGTTTAGGCCATTTCACAAGTTCCCCAACCAATAGATGTCAGTCGGTTACAAACTTTCCTAGCCTTGTGTAATTATTACTAGAGGTTTGTGGAAAGGTTCAATAGCATAACCAAACCTTTAATTCAACTAACATAAATTGACCAAAAATTCATTTGGGATGAGGCATAAGAGCATGTTTTTTAAGAATTGAAGGCGAAGTTTTCATCAGCTCCCATTTTGAGATGACCCATTTGAAAATGACCGTTCTAATTACACACTAATTGGAACACTATTATAGGGTTGGGAATTGTGCTTATTCAACTTGATGATGATGGTCAAAAGTTTATGGTGGCATATGCCAATCAATTCAACAACAAGACGAAGGCCAAGTATAGTTCATATCAAGGGGAATGTTTTATAGTTGTTTAAGATGTTTCATCATTCCAATGTTATTTTTATAGTAGCCTATTCACTTTGATTACCAATCACCAGCCTTTGAAAATTTTTATGGAATTAAATCAACTTGTAGGAAAGTTGGCCAGGTGGGCATTTATCCTACAAGAATATGATTTTGATATAATTCATAGGCCTAGTAGGGCTAATTGAGATGCCAATGGGTTGAGTTAGAACCCAAGTTCCAATGAGGAGGATACCACTAGGGTTCGTTGGCATGGTGATGTGGATTTGGAGGCAATATTAGGATGGCATGTTTCTGCATACATTTGTACTTTATTGGGGTGTTTTGGGGATGTGGATGCTTGGATGTAGTGTACCATTCGGGGTATTTCTATGTTATGTGTTGTGAATGTGGTGACAACAATAGTTATAGGTGCTGACATAGGAGCACATGACATATGCAAGGTTTGTCAAACTTTTTCATGGTGTAAAAATGTTATTTTTTACTATTAAAATAATCTAACAATTTGAGATTAATTTTTGCTCTTATTGTCAATAAGTTATCACCATTAAGATTCTATCAATGCCGTTAATCATGTTCACCATTTTCCTTTCTATTACTTAAGTTGACATGATTTCTAACTAATGAATGTTATGTTTTTCTTTATACATGTGGTTAATAATAATATAACGATAATTTTGTTTACATGTTGTAAATTGGCCATGGTTGGAAAATCCAAGTGCACATGTGATCATCACATGTGCACATGAATAAGATTCTTCTTGTTTTTTATTATAATAAATGTTTTGCAATAAAATTATTTGGAATCTTCAACACTTGTTTGCAAATTTTCCTCCCTTTTTTTTAATGAATTTTCCTTTTAATATAATTAGGGTAATCATGTGCATTATGTGCATTTGTTTAAGAAGACTAAAAGTTATAAACTAATTTAACATTGGATCTCAACCTTTGTATGTACCATGTCCTTGTCAATGGCAAGAATTTTGTAGTAGATCCCTTGATCATTGCGAGTTATTTGACTTGACATTAGTGAGATTTTGTTGACTAATTTTGGTGATTCATTTATTATGACTAAATTATTACAAACATGAAATGCTTGGATATAAAACTCAATTAAGGTGTTTAAAATTTGTCAAAACGTGTTGGGTCTAAAATGTACATAATATGTTTGTGAAAAACGCATTGTCATGTGTATAATATTTCACGTTATAACAACAAACTATGCAATTTTTTTCCCCTTGTTATCCAATTGAAGTTCAACACCTTGCATGTATATATTTGTAGATATGTGTGTTTGATTTTTCAATGCAAATGTTTCAATGCAAATTAAATTGGAGTGGTTTTAATTGCAAATTGTATTATAATTACATATAAGACCATGTTGTTTGTTTTTTTAGTACAAGTGTCCCACTAATCTTTCAAACTACATTAAATATGGATTCTCAACTAATTTTTCAAACTACTAGATGTAGGAAATATATATGTGAAGTGAAAACTATTGACAACAAACTTGGTGTGAGTCAAGAAATTATATATTTAAATTTTACTACGATAAAATGTGGATAATTTAGAACACATACTAGTATATTATTAAGTTTAATGGCACAATGTAAAACCCCACAATTTTACAAAAGTTTAATTAGCTCAATGAAAAATTGTTTAACATAAGTTTGAACTACAATTAAGTTAATGTTAATGTTGCAACTATTCATTTTTAGGATTTCACAACTTTTGTTATGTAAAAATGTGAATCACATTGATGACTTCTTGAGATGATTCAAAGCAAATGGGAAAGAACAAGGAGATACTTTAATTGAGGTTTAAGGGAAGGGATTTTGCAATGAGATCTAATTAATTTGCAAACCCTTAACAAAATATGATAACTATTGGAAATAAACAACATTTGTTGTTAACTGTTATGCTTGTGCTACATGATGCATTAGTTGAGACAAGTGACCCAAGTTCATTGGCAAAGGATGATTTTTCTTACAACTAGACCCAAATAATGGACTAATTAGTAGATTAAAATGATAACAAATTACAATGTTTTTAAAGCCTAGCCTCTAGAAAACTTGGATTTTTTTGGCATTAGAATTCCATTCACTAGCATGGCATTTTGTGCAAAAAGTTGTAGTTCATGCAACACTACTATGAAAGTTTCTTTAGTTTTTTCTAGCCTTCCCCACATTTGGAGCAATTTAATTAGTTAATATAGATGAACTTCCATGTTATAGGTTATTTCGTTATTCCACCAACACCTATCAAATTCCTAGCCATTCAATTTTCAAGCATACATATATTCTTAAAAAAGAATTCCTACAAATCTTGAACTAAGGGGCAAAAGCATGGTAAAGTAGACTAGAGAATTACCTTGTAGCAAAAATGGAAAATGGCCATCAAGTAGGGATTGGTCGCATAAGGTATTTACCTAAACTTGCAGAAACGAAAAATACAAGTGGGTGATAAAGTAGCTGGAAGACATGCTAATAGAGGTATTATTCCAAAAAAATATCAAATTTTAAAATATTATTTATTTAATGTTTACTTATATGAAATTCCTTGACTTTGTTATAACTATGTTTAAAAACCATCCGTTTAAAGTAGGTTTGTATATATTCATCAAAATCAAACAAATGTCACAACCTACAAAGTAGATTAAAATTCAAGCACAAGTGGATTGTATATTGGATCTATTTTATTTTTAAGTCAATGGCATGTTAAATATACTAATGGACTTTGAAAATTTTCATAGTAGAACCAAAATATATTTAACGTCTAATGTAGAAATAGGAATCAAATGCAATATTAACTTATTAGTTTTGGTTTTACTTATTACCTACTTTTATTAAACTAATTTTTTTCAAATTTTGTATTTAATTCATAAAAATTCAATGGAAGCATGGAGGCTTTCATAATGAAACTTTTAAAAAAATTGAACCTACTTTCTTATGTTTATGTTGAAAAATTGCCATATTTAAATTTTGGATTCAGGCCACTTTTTGGTCCACTTTACCATGCTTGGACCCAAAGAGGACAATAATAACCAAAAGGCTTAAAGGATTGAGGTTTAGAAATCATGGTAACACATCTAGTTTTGGTGAACAAAATGCCCATGAAGTAAATGAAATGAAGTTGGAACTTTTTTTACAAATTAATCATATCAATAGCTTTGGGAGTTGTAACTATGTGACCCACATCCCTAGTGGACTCATGGTTGAAGGTCAAATAATCATTCTCCAAAGATTGTGTGTGTTGCAAGTGTACTAATCCCTAAGAATGTACAATCAACCTTTTTTTAGTTAGTAATACAAGCAATTATCCAACATGTTGATTGTACAAAAAAAATAAAATGACAACTATGATATTAATGTTATTAAAGATTTACAAGAGTGCAAAATTGATGAGAGATGGTGAAAAGGAAGGAAGATTTGGTATTGTTTCAAACTAAATAGACTACATGCTAGGTACGCTTTGAGTTTTATAATAGGAAGATTAAGGGTGACCAATTTTAGAACATAGAAGTACTATATAGATGGATACAAAACACACATTTCTTACCTATGATTCTTTGTCTTTGCAATCCTAGTTAGTTAACAATTGGTAGAAAAAGCAAAGTGTGCACCTTACAAGCAAGTTAAAAAAAGAATCCCACTTTGACAATGATGCCATATGGAAAAGTATTAGCAAGAACATTTAATTTTGACAATGCACCAACTAAATGTTGTGAAATGGAATTTCATTGAACCAAAGACAAAGTTAAGAGTTTTAGGAAAAATCAATCATTTTCCTTGAAGGACATGATCCTTATTCAAAAAGAATAAACTTTAGTCAAATTAGTGCCGTGATCCCATGTGAAAAACACCAAATACATGTGGTTTGTGTGTACCTTCCAAATGCATCATAAGATCTTGCCAAGTTGATGGACACATTGAAAATATCAAGATGATGAGGCCCACATGTTTCTTGTAAATTTTTTTCCTTGTAAAAAAATTTAACTACTTGTTCAACATCACTCACCTCCACAATACATGCAACACCCATTTGGCTCAACAACATTTTTAATAATGTGGTCTTTTTCATGCCACCACCATCTTTCAACTTTTTGTTGGCACTATTTAAGGCATCCAATGCAAGTTTAAACTTGTCCATCATGTTATAAAAACCTCCCATATGTGTTTCAATTCCATTCATTGTAGCTTGCTACTAGGTATAAATTCCAACAACACAAAGTTATAAGAGGTGAAATAAAAAACTATATTTGCATTGCAAAAAATTGTGTTGATGACATAATCAACAATCCTACAACTTAGATCCTTAATTGCTAGTTGGAAAAAGATATTACACATATGTCACAATGTGTTAAGAATGTTAATTTAACTGTTTAAATAAGTTATAATTAGGTTAGTGCAAAGGTTAGGGTAGTTAATTATGTTTTAACTTGGAATCAATTCAAATGTTAACAAGATTTAAGTTATTTTGTGTTTGGGATATAATCCCAAAATGTGTATTCTCAAATTACTTTTGGTGGTTTGAGATTCTAAAACACACAAAGTTGTTTCTTATAAGTTTTTTATGTTTATGAAAGGTTTTATTTTTTTGACACATGGTTTTGTGTGTATTCCATTTCATGTTTTGGCTTGGATTCATGTTATTTGTAGGTGAATCATATTTTGAATCACCAAAAGTTTTTTGATGTGAAGTTTGGAATTGAGGCAACATTTACCTTGTGTGTGTGGACAATGATAGTTGTAAGCACTAATATGGTAGTGCATAACAAATGTCAAAATGCTTTCATTTTTTTCATTTTGTGACATAATGTTGAATCGAGGAACATTGTGATTTTTGGGTTCACAAAGGAGCTTATGGATTAAAAGGCCATTCAAACCTTATCATTATGTTTATAGTTAATTTGATAAGATACTTGTAAAAAAACTCATTTCAAGAGATGAAATGAACACTTCCATATTTATAACATAAATATAATGAGGCGATGGAAATAATATCCTATTGCAATAACTCCAAGGTATGAAAATGACCTAGAATGGATGCTTGAATGTTGAGAGCATCTTTTAGGAGCATGTGAACATTTTTTTTTTCATTTAGTTGTTCAATTTGGTGGCAATGAATTGGTGAACCCATTTGTAACATCTTTAAGGAATTGGCACCCTACTTGCCATATATTCTTAAAGCACTATCACATTAAGACTTTACTTCACAAGGTTTATTGCTCCTCAGATAAAGATTAGTTAAGAGCTCACATATACTGTAGTTATTAATGCAAGATTATCACCTTTTAATGCCTTGAATATTTGTGAACGACTTTTGATAAAACAAATTTGCATTTACATTACAACCTAACACAAGTTCTTCACTTCTAATGCTTGAATGCACTACTACCATTTCAACTTACTCCCACCAAATTATTGCATTGTAGCAATTTCAAAAACATGTTTGAAAAATCAAAAAACAACACAACATGCTAGTATTGAACATAATGAAAGATATTCCAAACTAATTTCAAATGTGGGGTTTTATTCACAAATTGTTGGTTTTGAGGCTAATAATAGCATGCACCAAATTCCTTAGTGCCTGATCGTGTTTTCCATTTATGTAAAAACTAGTGTTAAGAATTGGCGATAAACAAATTCCTCTAGACAATCTAGGTTTTTTTTTATGGCTAGCAAAGGTATGTTGGCACAAATTTTCAACTTCTTGGAACTCCATTGTTTACATGGATGATTGCCACCACATAGTGACCCATTAGTTGAATATCCTTTGTTGATTTTTCACATTCTCGAAATATTGATTTTTAACCTAGCCAATGGAATATTGATATCCTTCCATGGCAAATGTCCAAAAATGATCATTGCAAAAACATTTCACAAAAATGAAAAACAAGAAATATTTTAAACTTACCTTAAAAATAATGCATATTTTTCCATGTAGTAGTTCAGCAAAACCAAAACTTTTCCCTAGCCTTTCAAACATACTTAATCTCAGTTGAAGTGCAAGCAATGGGCCATAATGTTACCACTCATATAAGTATTTTTATCCTTTTCACAAGAGACATTTTTCCTTGATGAAACATCATCACTTAAAGGCTTAATTGAGGGAAGAACCAATTTAGGATACGGTTGTGGCATCACCTTAATAAAGCTTGCCATTTACACTTATTTGTTGCATTGGATCTTGCTTGCATTCCTTTCACAATTAATTTTCCTACTTAATTTGAACTCCTTTAATCCTTGATTGAAGATTTATGCATTGCACATGAATTCCATCTCTATTATTTTAGGTTTTAGACAAGCACATTGTGTGCAATGAATCTCCAACAAACATGAACACAACAAATGCACAATTGCAAAAGCTTATGCTACATAACATTAAACCTTAAGTTTTTCCCCTACCTTGCCATTTACATGTAGAATTGTCAAATGGACAACGTTTAGAATTGTCAGAGTGATGACCATTAATGAACCCTATATTTGGTTCACTTAAATTAGTTCCAATTATCATTGTCATTAGAACTATTACATTTTCAAGCAATTTCTCAATATATTATATTGATTTATGCACTTTGAACCAATTTTTTTGTTATAGATTCATCAAGGCACTCTCAACCACTTTTAAGGTTTTTAGTAAGAAAAACCTTTTTTAAAATCTCATCCAACTAAAAAGTGGAGTCTCACATTCCATTCCGAGGAATTTGTTTTTTGAAATCCCCTTATAGCATCTTCTAAATAAGGTTCTAGCAAGTTGCCAAAATGTAACAGAATTCCAAAACTTTTTCTACTTTCCTATCTGACTTGTTGTAGCCAAAATTGGCTAAAATTAGTCCTCTTGTGTCCTCATCACAGGAGACACCTACCTCACAGATTTAAAAAATATATAAATAAAGTAAAATAAAATAAAATTCTTTAATTTTTTTTTAAAAAAAAAAACTCCTGATCACGACCCAAAAGAAAATTCCTAAAAACAAAAAAAGTCCAAAACGCACGGAGCTAAAAGTCAACCTACCTAGATCTATTTGGTCAACGTCCTACCGTCTCGTCGCTGTCTGGCAGGCTCGCGATTTGTTGGCCTCCTGGGCACCGACGTGTCTGCTACGTCGTTTGCACCGATCTCCGTTGACTCCCAGAGCAGCGACATAAAAAGCTCCTGGCCCCCCGCGGGCAGGCAGGTACGCTCGCTCGCACGCACGCAGGCGCGCGCGCGCGCGCGCACACACACACACCTGAACTCTTGTCCTAGTTGAATCCGAACACCTTCTCTTCCGCGATCGTGAATTTAATCTGCAATCGAGAGTCGATTGCCATCGAAACACAGTTACCATCTAAGAAGCAATAACAATTCTGCGGTTTTTTTGGGTATTTTTTGGGTTTGGTGAAAGCAAGCAAGCAAGCAAGCAAGCTGCAGCATTTTGTTCTTGATGATCTCGCGTTGTGAAATTTGTGAGCCCCATGCTCCGCAGCTGCTCTCGAGAGCCCTCAGCCTTATCAATGGGGAGCTTGGGGCTTAAATTGTGTTGTGGCTTTCTTCGTGAACTATGAGGAAGGAAAGAGTTGTCGTAAAGCCCGGAGAAAAAGAAGAACAACGACGACGACGACGACGACTCCTCGCATGAAAATTGGGAACGCTTTGGAAGTTTTACTCTAGACTGGAGGAGATCGTCCCCGCATATTTGCACCCACATAACAATGCCATCCACAGATCCACATGCTTTTTTTTCCCCGGAAGCAGTGTAGTGTTTTGCACCCACGCAACTATGAGATCCAGATGCAGATGGAGCATTTTTTTCTGAAGCATTTTTTGTGGAGTGGATCACAGCGCAAGAGCTGAGAAAAAATCGGTAGAAGAACTCAAGAGTTTTGGCAAAAACCCTAGTGTTCAAAGCTGGATCGACAAGATGATGCTGCAGCAGCAGCAGCAGCAGCAGAAGCATCATCTATCCAAAGCATTCTTGATTGCGATTTTGATACTACAAGGAGTTTGTCAGAGTGCCCGGATTCTAGATGACGTCGATCTCGACCTCCAACTCGTGGTCGACTTACAAGAGTCGACGACGACGACCAACTCTCCTTGGAGGATGCACACGTTGTTTTCGGTGGAGTGTGATGTGTACTTCGACTGGCAGACAGTGGGGATGATGCACAGCTTCAGGAAAAGCGGACAACCGGGAGCTATCACTCGCCTTCTCAGCTGCACAGACCAGCAATTGGCATCGTACAGAGGCTTGCATTTGGCTCCCTCGCATCTGGTGCCATCCATGAGCCAACATCCTGTCACTGGAGACTGGTAAACAAAAAAACTTCTCTTCCCTTCCCTTCCCTTCCCTGCCCTTCCTTCCGACTTGTGTTGATGTCTTTGCTGAACAACAGCAGCAGCAGCAGCAGCAGCAGAGAAGTCTCTTTCTTTCCTCTGCTGCTATTTTGCAACAAGGATTTGTCTTCAGGAACCCTAAACCCTAAATCTAACCTTCAGGAATTCCTCTTCTTCCTCTGAATCAGCTTCGTGGACTCTGTCTTCTGTGTGGATTTCAATTACACAAAATCTGTACAGTCCTGATGTCCTGAGTAAGAAGTGGGTGGCATGAAGAAGAAGTCAATGGCAGCAAGGCTGTTGTTGACTGTCTGTCACTGCTATGACTTCATGATCAAGGTGATGATCATGATCATGATGGTCTGTTGTCTGACATTTGTTCAGCAATCCTCTCATTAGGGTTTCACTGCACTAATCGTCATCAAATGTTTACCTTCAACAAAAATGTCTTTGTTGTGGAGCTGTTTCTCCTCTGCAACAATCTCATTCATACACATCATGCTGTTACCCTTCAAAATGTTGTTGTTGTTGTTGTCAGGTTTCTGCTCTGCACTTGACTCTTACATATGTTTTCATGTCACCTTCAAAGTGTTGTTGTTCTGGAGTTTTTTCTTGTCTGCAACATGTGTTTCATCTCTTTGTCATTTGCCTTCAAATGGTTCCTTTTGCAACCAGCCCCCCCCCCCCCCCCCCCCCCCTTTTTTTTTTTTCCTCTTTTT
>Ga0116229_10006608_pt1 | contig 18585 bp, 12 predicted proteins | sample S1TSphgellanicum_3_FD_87313 | JGI IMG/M metagenome (GOLD analysis project Ga0116229, IMG submission 87313) | Host-associated microbial communities from peat moss isolated from Minnesota, USA - S1T2_Fc - Sphagnum magellanicum MG | ecosystem: Host-associated > Plants > Peat moss > Unclassified... | reverse complement strand
AATTTTGACGAATTTTAACAAATTTTATGGAGATCTTTGGGCTTCCATAACATTCCCGCACCAAGAATGTCATAACTATGGATGCAAGGTTGTCAAAATTGATGTGATGTTCCAATTTTCCATTACTCGTCACGTTGGTGTCAATTCGAAAACATTAGTTTTTTTGTCAATCCCAACGTAAAGGTCAATCTTGACGCAATAAAAAGATTTGCACCCATTTTTACTGCTATTGGTTAACTTAGATTTAATGACCACATATTCAATAACATCCTAATTGACATGCATCAAAATCATTTACCATGTATGGAAAATATCAACAAACTATATTTCTTTCAACATGTCACCCCCTATCTAAATTGCAACAAAAAATGGAGAAATTTGGTCACAATTTGGAGAGGTCACCCCCTATCCAACTAATGACCAAAAATGGAGAACTTCAATTGAAGCTACATAGGTCATCCCTACCTTGTCCAACTAACGATCAAAAATTGAAACCTTCTTTCGCAAGTTAGACAAGCCACCTCTGTCCAGCCTTTAACTGAAACTCAACCTACGACCGAAAATCGAAACCTTCTTTCACAAGTTAAACAAGCCACCTCTGTCTAGCTTGCAACTGAAACTCAGCCTATGACCGAAACTAGAGAAATTTAGTTACAAACTAAATAGGGAACGAATCTAACAAGCCCTGAAACTAGAAAAGTTCGATTGTAGGCTAGATAGGTCAATTGTCCAACCTGCAACAAAAAATGAAAATGTTTGGTCGTAAGCTAGACAGGGGATTGGTCTAGCAAGTGACTAAAACTAAAGAAGTCCAACAATTGACCAAAACTAGAAAAGTTAGGTCGCAAATGTTTCAAGGGATTGATCCAACAAGCAACCGAAACTAGAAAGTTCAGTCATAGGTTGGACATGTCCCCTATCCAAATTGCAACCAAATTTTTCATGTTTCCTTGTCTAGCTTGTGACCACAAATGGAAAAATTTAGTCACAAGTTGGACATGTCAGCCATCTATCCAACTTGCAATTGAATATGGAAAACTTTAGTCCCAAGCTCAGCATGTCCATTGTCTAGGTTGCGATCAAAATCTGAAAACTTTGGTTGCATTTTCAACAGGTCACCCCCCTGTCCAGCCTATGACAGAATATGGAGAAGTTTGGTTGCAAGCTAGACAGGTCACTTGCCTCTAACTTGGGACCCAACCTATCTACTTTCAATTGCATGATACATGGTGGCACTTGTAGCTTGCAGCCGAAATTGGATAAGTTTTATCGTAATATGTCCATTTTCGATTGTATTCAATCACAAGACCTAAACCTAATAGCGTTGTTTTCTTTTACCAACAGGGTAGTCAAAATTGACATGTGTGCCAATTCTCTTCAAAGAGAAAAATGGAAGGAAAAGAATGTGGAACCTTTATAAAAGGTGTCATTCCCACCCACTAGCTTCACTTTCTTCTTGAATGTGTGAGGAATGTGGTTGTGTGAGCAATCCATGCCTTACACTTGGAAGAAAGTGGTGGAGTCTTTGAGGCTAATGAAGTTTAGATTCTTCAATTGTTTGACAATTACTGTTAGATTTCATCAATTCGGCCTCTTTGATATTCACTGTACCACTCCCAATAACCATTCTAATTTACATTATTATTTATAAGTACTTAAAATCAACTACAAGTAATAAACCTTTCCACTTAGGCCTTTAAAGCTAATAGTGAAGACTATTGTAATTATGATCTATATAGCAAATAGATTTTAGGGATAGGATGGCAAACTTGGGGTATGAAGGGACTAACCCAACATCACCAACGGTTGGGCTAGGGCCTCCTCCAAGGAAGTGAGTGAAAGGCAAGAGGCACATCCCAAACAAGGAAAATTTGGAAAATCCTAATCAATTGGCACATGATGGATGGTGGAATGTACCCAACCCCTTGGACGCATTTTGTGGCAAGCCAATATGTCAATTGGTGTCACATTGACAAATTTTGGTCAATGCATAAGCATGACACTCATGTCAAAAAAAATGCAACCCATTTTAGTAGATGTAAGGACCATTGTATGAAATTGGGATTGGTGGGTGTCCATTTGGCTATTTGGGGGACACAAGAATTCGAATACAACGTGGTGCCATTGTACATGACCCAAATGGTGTATACAAAGGTGGCTCTAGGTGTTGAGATGGATTGGTCCAACATCCCAACAAGCTCTAGATCACAATGGAAACCGAATTTACACCATAGAATTGCGTGGTTGATTGAAACTTGGCCCAACCCCCTTAGGGGTAAAAGCATACTATAGGTGGGCCATTTTAGGCAAAAAATGGCCCAATACTAAAAATATTGGAAGTAAGTTTTTTATAAATTGAAAACAGTTCTTTTGAATTTGGGCACCAAACTTCAACAAATGTACCTCCTTGGGATCTATTTGGGATCATGTTTATTCTCCTAGGATGTGAAGTTTACGATTAAGGTTAAAAGCTTGTAGGTCATCGCAGCAACTATGAGCACATTCATGAGTTTGAGTTTCAAAGACATTATTAGGGTTGCAATGCGTAGTGGGGATCAAAAGTAGTTAATTGCTATGGTTTTGTTGTTGTAAATGAACTACTACAATTTGAGGGTGAACCAAATGCTAGTATTGAGTGTGAAGGAAATGCAAGGGAAATGCTTGGGGTGCAACACAAAGAAAATGTTGGTAATGAACGTGAAGGAAATGAAAGGGGAATGCTTGTAGTGCATCACATGAACAATAAGTTGTGATTTTCCATCGAACTTGCTATCTTTTCCCTCAAACTTTTCAACTACAATTCTAGTGTTTCTTTTTTTTTGCCCTTGCCCACAAGCTCTACTAAATGGTTTTAGATGAACTCTCTTATTTTCTTGTTGTTAGGTTGATACTTTCGAACAATTCTGACAATTTATTTTACAACTAATGGTCTAGGCTTTTTTTTTTCACATGTGCATAATTCATAGTTGTTGTCAAAAGGCATTCAACGCAACTACAACCCAGTATATCATGCAAAGTTCACAATTTCATGTCTTGATTTTCCTTTAAGACTATAGTTATATTGTTGGACAACTTCTTCATTCCACATGTGTAGTTGATGGCTTGGCATATGGTAGAAATTATTATGTTTAGATTCACAATTATTGGAGCATTTTGTTCATTTGTTAGTTGGTTCTAAGTGTATGTGAATGGCCATTTCTGTCTTCAGCTTTGTGCTTTCTCATATTATATATTCTTTCTACCTAAGGTAATTTAAACCATGCCTAAACCCTAAACCTATCTTATTTCATGGGTGATCAGTTGCCATAATCTGCCTTTTTGGCAATGCGTAGGTCAATTGACAACTTGAATGCCTCTTTTGCTAGATCTACCTTCTCACAATAATTTTGATGATGTTTTGGTAACCAAGAGAAACAACACAAAAATTAAGCAAGGTCTGCCATAGCCATGGGTGGATTAAGATATGTTTAAGAGGAAAGTTGAAGATTTAATAAAATAAAACAAAGAATTTTGCCAACGAAGTGTATTCCTCATGAAGTAACCAAGTTTTTCCTTGTTAGATTTTTGTGTTATTTAGGTATGAAGTGTAATGATGGCTGGATCTTGTTTTCAAGCTATAGAAATAGTATATGGTTGTTTAAATTGTGTTTTGGGTGTCCAATGATGCACATAAATCCCCCATTGTCAAGAAAGTCAAGAGTAAATCCTCATTTATCAAAAAGATTGAGCTTGTTGTATGGGAGACCCCAAATAGGGCACAATATGCTAATGAAAAGTTGGCTTGAGGTGACTTGATGATGGAGATTTTGAAGATGAAGTTTTTTACACACTTGTAGGAAATCCGAAAAAGGAAAGTCCTAGCACTACTAACCTACCACGTTCAAAAGTCCATTTAAAAGTTGATTCATACTTATATTTTGCCATTGTGGAACAACTTATAGAATTGATTGTTACTCCAGAGATTGAAAATTCTACAACTATAACATCAAAATAAAAAAAGTGGTTAGTTTTAATGGCCATTTCCCCATAATTAAATTGTTTTAATCTTGAGTATTGAATACTTATGTACATTCACTACAAAAAATGCAACTTTTTAGAAGGCCAACTTGATCAAAGTGTCCACGTTGACCAAAAGGTATGTCCATTTGGAATAACGGTTTGGGGCATGAAGAACACATGTTACATTTGACCAATACATTTGACTAAAATGACTTTTTAGACCAAGTGTCAAGTAGAATATTTGGTCAAAATGGACAAATGTCCATTAAAATGGCCATGGCTTAATCAAATTGGCCATAATGAATGGATAGGGTTTAATCAAATTGACCATTATGATTTGACACTTAGTCAAATGAACCATATTCATATGATGACTTTGCCTACTTGTTAAACTTAGGCTACCTACCTAACTTAACATAATTAATAGATTATGTTAAGCCTAAACTACCTATGTATCCTAGCATAATTAATAGTCTAATAGGTTATTTGTTAAATAATAACCTAACTAATAGCCTAGTTAAGTAGCCTAGCCTAGACCTATTTAGTAGGTTACCTAAGATGTAGCCTAGGACTACTAAATAACTTATAACTAGATAGTGTAAGATTTTAAAGTAAGTATCTTATGTGTATTAGCCATATAGGTAGCCTATTAACCTAGGCTTAATAAGCAAGTAGCCTATCCTACTAGCTAGGCAAGTAGCTTAAGCCACCTAGGTTTATTAAGTATAAGGTAGTCTAACCTAGGTTATCGAGGTCTATTTAATAGCTATGTACATAGTGTAAGCCACATAAGCCTATAAGGTAGATAGTTTAACCTAGGTTATCGAGGTCTACTTAATAGCTATGTACATAATGTAAGCCACTTAGGCCTATAAGGTAGATAATTTAACCTAGGCCACTTAAGCCTACTAAGTACATATGTAGCCTAACTTAAGTCACCTAGGCCTATTAGGTAGGTACATAGCCTAACCTAAGCTATTTAGGCCTATTAAGTAAGTACATAGCCTAACCTAGGTAACCTAGGTAGGTACATAGCCTAACCTAGGCAACCTAGGCCTATTAAATAGGTATATAGCTAACCTAGGCTACTAGGTAAGTAGTTTAACCTAGTATTAAGTAAGTAGCTTAAGCTTTGACCTACTTAATAAGCTAGGCTACCTACGTAGTATGCCTAGGCTAGATCTATGAATTATAAGCTAGTAGGTACCTACATAGCCTACTAAATAGCATAAGCATAGGTAGGTATAAGCATAGACCTAAAGCTTAATAAACTATAATCTACATGTTACCTAAGTACATGCATTTATTAATAGGTACCTCCTACCTACCTAGGCTAACCTACTTATAACCTACCTATTTATGTAAGTAGTGTAAAAAAATTCAAGTTCATTTAGTGTAATATATTGAAAAACAATTCATGGAAGTTGATTATAATATGTTGATCCAAAATCATGTTCATTACAATATGTTGTCCAAAAAAATCACCTTATGGGGTGGTGGAGCAATGGTTAAGGACTTTACTCCTCAATGTGAAGGTGAGGAGTTCAAATCCCCACACTTGCAACCTAGACTACCTTGGCTACTTAGGTGACCTAATTAGGTAACCTAGGTTGCAAAGCCTACTAGACCACGTAGCCTAGGCTACTTGGCCTAACCTAAGGGGTTTGGTCTAACCTAGGTGGCTAAGATAAGTGGCCTAGCCTAAGCTTAAGATATAAGGTTGGTAGGTTAAAAAAATAAAAAATTTGGCATTAATTATTAAGTTTATTAATTAGGTAGGGTAGGGTAGGTAGGGTAATTTATTTATTTATTATTATTTTCATATTAATTTTAAATAAAATAAAATAATATATATTTTTGTTTGTTGCCCAAATTATATTGTTGTCACGGTGGTTCAATAAAAAAAACCTAACAAAAAAACCCAGTCAAAAAGACCAACCAAAAAGACCCAATCAAAATGGTTGAGTCCAAATCAACTTGTCCAAATGGCCCTTTTGTCAAGTTGGACATGGGGGCAAAAAAACCATAGGGGGCAGTTTTTTTACTGAAATTCCCAATCAAAAAAGTCAGGAATTCTTGTAGTGATTACTTATAAAGCTTAGTAAAAAAGTTAATTGGTACAACAGTTTGTGGTTTTCAACCTAGGTTTTCAAGTTTTTAAAGGGAAGGTGTTGAAGGAGACTACATAAATCTTTTCAACTAATCTACACATGACCTTTTTGGGATCAATGGTAATTCAAAGCTTCCCAAGCAGTAATCCTTGAAATAGAAAATTTTCATGTGTTTATCCACTGAATTTCTATGTTATGTTACAACAAAGTGCTTAGTGAAATCCATCTTGAAGAGTTGAATTTTTGTGTGTTACAAGTAGTTGAACAATAGTTGCAACTTGCAAATGAAGTATCATCTTTGAACAACACAAGTTATGTACTAACTTAAACTCCCTCCATGCTTATATATGTTCATTAGCATGTAGGCTATAGGATGGCCATACTGAATTCATGACAAAAGTTAAATCAAACCATTCCTAAAATTGAAGATTGAATTTTGTTGTCCCTGGTGCATTTTCCCTATCCAAAATAACCAATGTGTGTTGTGCAATGCATTTTATTTTATTGATTTTGATGTCAAAATCCACCTATTAATTTTGTCCAAATGTATTTTTGATGTCCAATGCATCTTGAAGATGTGTTCATTAATACTAATAAATCCCAATGCATTATGAATGTGGATTCTAAAACTATGAATTAATTTCCATTTCTAGTGCATTATGAATATGCATGGTGTTACTGTGGTCTATGATTATGTTGTCCAATACATTTCAAATACAATGCAAAGTATTATGTGTAGAACCCTAAAACTTCATCATACATGTAACCAGATGCCATGTAAGCTTCTGGCCTAGCCTTATTCCTCACATATCTTTTTAGGACTTATAAATATCTCTCCATTAGGTAGCACCACCTAACATCTATTGGCCCACATATTTCTAATTCATTTATAAGATGGATAATCATCAAGTGGATCATCATGTCAAAGAATCTTGGTGGAAACCATATGTCAAACAAACATATTATTTTCACTACATATGTTTGCAATGCCACAAGGTCTTTTGGGTTCAACACCTTAACACAAATTTTCTAAAATTATTTCCCAAGTCTTATGATTACTGTTCTTGAGCCTGCTTGCAACAAACTTTGCACACTCATTAGTAATATTTATTAAACCATAACATAGTGGTCAAAGCTCTTCATGGCATATTATCTCTTTGGGCCCACATGTTTCTTAAAAGTAGCAACATATCTTGTTGGAGCTCAAATACTAAAGACAAATTCTATAAAAGACTTGTTTTCCTCCCGTGTAAGGACATAAGGGGTTGCTAATTTGAAATAATTTGATGATACATGCCTTATTTCTAGCCACAAATGTTGGTGTACACCAACCTCTTGCATGTCCTTTCACACCTCCATTGTGTCCTCCCTAGTTAAATATTTCAAAAGGTTATTTGAAACATTTCACTCCACATTCATCACATCCAAAGCGTTTCAAATAGGTAGTTCCTGCATTGCCCACAATAGATGCACCCATTACAATTAATTCCATCTAAGTTACTTTGCACAAATTGTTATTTATATGGACTCATTGTCTTTTCTTCACTTATTATCGCCCACTTGCAGCGTGTCCATAAACAATATAGGTTACCATATGATAGCCCTTGAGTGTTCATCATTGGGTGCACCCATAGATGCAAGTTTTGGTGATTTTTTTGTGACATTTAGGTGATTTGGTTGACTTTCCAGGGATTGACATTCCAATGATTGTGCTACCAATTGTTGACAATATGTTGAAATGATTTGTTTCATGGGCCTATTATTGAATTTTCATCTTGCAAGCTTGACATTGCATAATCATGGCTATTATATAATGGGGACAATTACATGAGCAAAATTAATGGCCTTGCTTGAATATTGTTCAAGTTGAATGAAATTTCAATTCATGAGGGAATTTCAAAAGTTTCAATAATTCTAGTACCTTCCAATACTCTAGTTTAAATAGGATGGACATTTTCTTGATCTCAATCCTCTTGGCAAGGTCTTTTTTTGTTGGACGCCCCCACTAGCAAGCCATTGCGCCCTTAATTTAGCTTCCCTAAAAATGTTAACAACTATCACCTTTAGTGGAGGTAGGCCCATCTCTCAAACCCCATCAAATGTTGCCAAATCCTTACCAAACTCATGATCTTCGAGCAACCATCTCCTATGTTGGCATGTGTACACATTCTTTCGTAGTGCCTTAAAGTTGTGGGATATTATGTGTGCGAAACAAATGCAGCACCCTCGATACCCTTTGGTTGCCAACCCTACATAGTAAATAGTAAAAAAGAAACAATAAAATAGTAAATATTAGACTATAGAAAATAGCAAAATACCAACCAAAGGTTCAATAATTCTACCTTTAATAATGTGTTATTCAACTTCTATCACTAAGACCTAGGTTGCTTTGACCTATTTGTAGATTCTATTCATAATGTTACACCTTAAGAGGAAGTGGCAAATCTATGGCACATCAAGGAATCAAAAGCAAATGTTGGCATTTGGTCATTTACAAGGTATGAAACTTTAAAAGATTTGGATGAATTTTAGTATGTGCTTTCCATGCACCAACCTAGTGTATGTGTTGCAATGTGTTGTTTCAGAAACATCTAAAAATGAACTTAAATCCAATTTTCATTAATCAAACTACCTCTTCTTTGCCCTAAACAACCAAACTAAGAAATGCAACCATCGCTATGCTTCTTAATGTCATGTTATTGTTTTGTTTTTAAAAGTAGAATGGATATTGATGTTGTAATTGTTTTTTTTTTAAAACCTATTGTTTGATTGTATATAAAATGTTGCACCTCAAGAAGAAATGGCACATCTATGGCACACAAAGGAATAAAAAGCAAATGTTGCCAAGGCCATTTACAAGGTATGAAACTTTGAAAAATTAGGATTTTAAGTTCAATGCATCCTTGCCCTACTAGTGGAAGTGATCACAATCATTAACCACTCCACTCAAATTTTGAGTGGAATGCACCTATCCCACTATAGTGGTTTGGTAGTGGTTTTGCATGTTTTTAGTGATTGGGGTCCTATGGCAAACGACATGTCATTTCACAACCACCATGCACACCCAAACCACTAGCTACATAGAACCATTCTTTAGAGTTTAAACAAGTGGAATGGTTAGTTTGACATTTCCATTCCCCCCTTATTGATGTTTTTTTTTTATGTTTGGCATATTACTACTTTCACACTTTAATTCCATAGATTGATTTACAATGTCATTTATGATGGTAAGGTGCAATAAAGGCCATGTTTAATATTAACTGGTGGGATTTTTAATGATTACATCCTAGATATGACATTATTATTGACTTTGGAGGTCACTCCTATAGAACTATTCAATGCACCAACCTAGTGTAATATGTGTTGCAAGGTGTTGTTAAACATATGGAATGAACATGAATCTTATTGTTTTGACACAAGTGACACACAAGTGATCCTAGGTGCACATATGGAAATTACCCATACAAATGTGGGATGCAAATCTTCATTACCTCTAGACTCCAAATGTTAATTGAAAAAGTTCAAGTATGTGTGTTGTTCATGGAAAGGTACAGGATCTCATAGCTTCAAGGTAAATGCCATTATAACATGTTTCATGGAATTACAATTCTAGATGATGCAACTAGATTGTTCAATGGGAATTGTTAGTTTATTACAAATTGTGCACACTCACAGGTACACATAACACTATAAAAAAATTAAGTTCATAAGACTTGGAATTTCATCCCAAGCTTCAATATCTAGTGTCTTGTTCTAATAAATTATAAAATGTCACTACATGTTATGATTGATAGGGGTTCAAAGTAGCAACACATGAGGCAAAGGAAAAGGTGAAATGTGCAAACATGAATATCAAAGGTACCATTTGATCTAAAAGGTCCATGTGCGTGTTTGAACATGTTTTTAGCAAATTTCAAAATACAATGCTAACATATATGCAAAGTAGAATCTATGGCATTACAACTAGGTGTAAGTGATTAAACCTTAATGATACAAGCCCAAATGATGCAAAAACCTCAAGCCCTAGAATGAAATAAATTTGGTTTAACTGACATAAACCTAAAATAAACTTAATGAAATGTGCCTAATTGACACAAGCCCTAATGAAATAGACATGAGAAACATATGTGAAATGACACATGTGAGGTTTTATTTGTATACGCCCTAGTGACATATAACATTGGTCAAACCCAAGTGATAATATAAACTTGAGTGACATATGTGGAGTGAGATGGGCCTTATTGGCATAGGTTATAATGACAAATTACACAAAGCCCAAATCTAGTAGGAAACCCATCTGGCATAGGCCTTAGTGGCATAGGCACCAATGATGTATTACACCTTAGTGACATAGGTTGAGTGACACATGTCGTAGTGATAGAGGATGAATGATAATGTCTTGTTGTGGGAAATTGTAAAACGTCGTTACATGTTATGATTGATAAGGGTTCAAGGGAGCAACACATGAAGCAAAGGAAAAGGTAATATGTGGAAGCATGAATATTAGAAGTACCATATGATATGAAAGGTCCATGTGCATGTTTAAACATGTTTTTAACAAATTTTAGAATACAAGGTTAGCATATGATAAGTAAAGTCTATGGCATTAAGAGTAGGTGTAAACTATGATTAAACCTTAATGATACAAGCCCAAATCATTCACAAACCGCAAGCCTTAAAGTTAAATAAACTTGAAATAAACTTAATGAAATGTGCATGATTGACATGAACCCTAATGACATAGACATGAGTGACATATGTGAAGTGACACATGTGAGGTTTTATTGGCATACACCTTAGTGACATATAACACTGGTTAAACCCAAGTGACAATATAAACTTCAGTGACACAGCTAGAGTTAGATTGGTATTATTGGCATAGGCCATAATGACATATATACAGTAAACCCAAATGTAATAGGAAACCCATGTGACATAAGCACATGTGATGTATTACACCTTAGTGACGTATGTTGAATGACACATGTTGTAATGATATAAATCTATTTCATAATGATACATGATGAGTGAAAGAAGACCTAATAATATAAACCTAGGTCCTAGTGATAGAGGTTGAATGGCACATGTCATAGTGATATAGACCTATTTCCTAATGACGAAGGATGAGTGAAGAAGGACCTAATGATATAGATTTAGGTCCTAGTGATAGAGGTATAATATTACATGCCTTAGTGTTATGGAGTGCCTTTTCATATTGTATTTTTTCAATGTTGTAGATGTTTTTGAATACTCAAAGCTTGCTATTTTGAACTTTGATGTACTTTTTTAGTTATGATTTTTCACCACATACAAATGTGTGAAATGCAATTTTCTTGCTGCTATGTAGGTGTTGAATGTGTGTGTCAACTTAAATGCACTTGAAGATCAAGATAGGTATGTTTCAAAAACTCTCCAAACCATTGAAACTGGATGGGATTCAAATTTCTTTGTTAGATGTAGCTTGTTTGACTTTTATGCAAAATGTGGCTACAAGAAAATGTGGCAAAATGATTACCCATTGTTTTTTGTTCAAAAATTTATCTTTGGATGAGGAAATACAACATTTTTTTCATTGTTTTCAACTTTGATTTTGAAGGTGAAATGAATTAGTATTTAGTTCCATTATGTGTACATGAGAGAATATGTGCTTGAAAAAGATATGAAACAAAAATCTTGTAAAGTTTTCAACCTTTTGTAAGTTACAAATGATTAAACATTGTTGTTTTCCCACTTTTTTGAGGTGCAAAGTTTTTTTCCTTTAAGTTCTGATGTAATTTTTAAGTTTGATTTCTCACCATGTATAAATGTATGTAGCCCAACATTGTTGTTGTTATGGGGGTGGGCGCTGAATTCCTATCTCAACATAAATGCATTAGTTCAAGATCAAGGCAAGTATGGTTGTGAGCAAACCATTGATGATTCTAGATTGGATTCATGTGTCATTGTTGCAAGTAACATGGTTGATCTATATGCAAATGTTAACTATTAGAGGACTCCAAATGCTAATAGAAAAAGTGAATGTGTATGCAGGTTGTTCATGCCCAATTATGGGAATTGATAGCTTTGGGATGCACACCATTAACCTACTTCATGGAGTTACAAGTATCATCCAACTTGGGTGTTGTATGTTGCAAATTATTATCTTATTATTGTAGTCCCATAAATAATACAAAGTTGTTAGGACTAAAGGTGAATCTACACCCCAAGTAACTAGGTATGACCTGTTTTGTTGAAAGCAATCATGAAACATCATTATATTGTGATTGATAAGAACTCGAAGGAGTTGCACATGAGGTGAAAAAATAAGACATGGATGTCACTACACCAAAATGCGTCCTAGTTCACTCTGGGTTTCACTAGATTTTAAGTGAATTTGGACATTTTTACCATGGTGAAATTAATCAACCCCCTTATGAACGGGGACTAGTTGTTACAAATAATGAATTGTTTCACTAATACCTAGTGAAACAAAGTTACTCTTAAGTGAAATATAAATTTACTAAACCATTCATGTGCTAGTTAATTACTAATCAACATGGAAATCAATTAAAATTAAATTATTTAATATATAATATTATTGATAATTTCATGATTTTCAGCCTATGAGTTATTGACACTTGTCATTACCTAGGCTAAGCTAAAAACCTAACCTATGGACATAGGCCACATAACAACATGGGCACCTATTTTAAGGAATTAAATAAAAAAATATTCAGTCAACTTACCATTGTTGACCACACACAATGCCATTTATGAGGTTTGATCCCTTGACCTTTACAATGGAGGCAAACACCTTTACCATTGAACCACCTCACTTGTTGTGACAATATGTTACATTACATTCTATTTATCAAACATTTCATTTTAAACATTAAAAAAACATAAACTTTGAAAATTCATATTTTATTGAGATTTTGTTCAAATGAAATGATTCAAAAATTTAAAATTTTTTTTTAATAATGTACATAATTACATTTATTTCCTTTTGAAAGTGTAAAATCATTTGAACAAAAAATAAAATTGAATATCATTATTCAATAACATTTCAATGACCATTTTTTTTTAAAAAAAAGTTTAATAAATAGATAAGATTTTTGCTAATATAATAATACTACCTATGTTTAAACTATTTTCAATTATTATATGGCTGTTTTTCACTAATTTAAATTATGTCACCCTACATTATTTACGGCTATTTATGGTTATTTTCAATTACTTTTAGCTATTTTTTGTTATTTCACCTTAGGCTATTTTTGGTTATTATAAATTACTTTTGGCTATTTTAGCTTATTTCACCTTATGCTATTTTTGGCTATTATAAAAGTTTTGGGCTATTTTATGTTATTTTTGGTTATTATAATTATTTCATTTTAGGTCATTCGTAGCTATTATAAGTTACTTTTGGCTATTTTAAGTTATTTCATTTTGGACTATTTTCGATTATGTGAAGCTATTCTTAATTACTTTTGGCTATTGAAGTTATTTCACCTTATGTCATTATTGGCAATTTTAGGTTATTATAGGCTATTTCACCTTAAGTTACTTTTGTCTATTGTAGATTATTTCATTTTAGATTATTTTTGGTAATCCTAAGCAATTATAATATATGGCTATTCGTTATTCTTTTATTGGGGCTATTGGTGGTTATTAATGGCTATTGATACCTATTCTATTGGTGGTTATTAGTGGTTATTATAGGTTAAATTACCATAAATTATTAATGGCTATTGGTGGTTATTAATGGCTATTGGTTGTTATTTTATTAATGACTATTGATGGCTATTTTATTAATGATTATTGGTGGTTATTCTATTAATGACTATTGATGGCTATTTTATTAATGATTATTGGTGGTTATTCTATTAATGACTATTGATGGTTATTCTATTAATGAATATTGGTGGCTATTCTATTAATGATTAGTGATGGTTATTCTATTAATGACTATTGATGGCTATTATATTAATGATTATTAGTGGTTATTTTATTAATGACTATTGATGGTTATTCTATTAATAACTATTGATGGTTATTATATTAATGACTATCGGTGGTTATTTTATTGATGACTATTAATGACTATTATATTAGTGGATATTGGTAGATATTTTATTCGTGGATATTGGTGGTTATTAATGGTTCTTATATTAATGATTATTGGTGGTTAAATTACCATAAGGTATTAGTGGCTATTAGTGGTTATTTTATTAATGGTTGTTAATGGTTATTATATATAAGTTATTGTTGGTTATTATATGTTATATTATGACTATTGGTGATTATTCTATCATAAATTATTGTTGGATGTTCTATGCTATAATATCATAAGCTATTAGTAGTTATTATATTATAGGCTATTTAATTTTTTTTTCATAGGCTAAAATTTTCTATTCTACACTATTTACCTTAGGTCATTATATTTTATTTAAAATTATTTTAAGTTATTATAATTAGCATAAAATAACTTATAATAACATAAAGCAGAATGACCTTGAATAATTTAAAATATAACTTGAAATAACACATATTAACTTGAAATAAAATAACCCAAGGTATAGCCTAAGGTTTGTTGAATAATTTAATTTAAAATAAAGTAAAAGCTTATAATAAGCTAGTTAAGACACCTCAAAATAAAATAACAGATAATAGTTTTAAGGTATAATGATTTATAATAGCTTATAATAACTTATAATAACGTAAGGTATAAATTAAAATAACTAAAGTAGTTTAAGGTATATCATAAAGTAGCATATATAGGGTATTTAAAAAAACATAAAAATAAACCTATTTACTATAGTGAATTATGTTAAGGAGTAATGAAACATGATGTTTACATAATGCTATTATAATGAAATAACTTCAATTAGGGTGAAATCAATAAAATGCAATGAACTTATTTCACTTTTAAATTCCAATAGTGATTTAGGCTAATGAACTACACCTCACTTTTGTAATAATGCAAGTACTTTTAGTTATACACTTTACCATGGTTTCACCCTTTGCATCAATTGATTAATTAATTAGCTATGTTAAAAAAATAATTTATTAAATGTAAGCTAAATAATTAATTTATTAAGTAGGCTAAGTAGTAAATAGTAAATAGTAGGTTGGTTGGTTGTAAATATATTATTATGTGGATGTATGATTTTTAAATAATAATAATAATAAATTAGGTTGGTTAGGTAATTAATTTATTAAATGTAGGTTAAGTAATAGATAGTAGGTATGTAGCCTAGGTAATATTATACATAATTAGTAAGTAGGATAGGTAGCAAATATTTTTGAAAAATAATAAATATTTTATTGTGTGGATATATGATAATGTTTTTGTATGGGACAAGGAATATGATAGTGTTGTAATGTTGTAGGGTTTCCATTTCATTATAATTTATCCCATATCCTTTGTTTACAACTTCAAACTTATAAAGTATATAAGTAGGTGAAATAATGAATTAAATTCATGGTATGCACTATAAACATAGTGCATGTGCGATTTGGGATGAACCAATCAAAAAGCTTGTCCCCAACAAAATAAATAGGATCCTACCTACCTACTTGGCTTATTTTAGGTAGCTTAGCTTAGAATAGGGGACCTACTATAATTTAGCTTAAGATAGATCATAATTAAATAATTATAATAATTAATTACTATAATTATTATATTTAGTTATTATAATTTTAATATTTTAATATTTATAATTATTATAATTATAAATTTTTTTTTGAACAAATGAAAATTGCCATGTGTTTTATGGCCATTGGATTTTAAAATTAACACGTGGTTAAATCCTAATCACCCATCAAGGGCACATTTGATAGCATGTAACTATCCCAAATGAAGTTGCAAATTGGGGTTCTACGTCATATTAAGGATCATCCATGGCAATGGATGAGAAATTTTGGCCTAGTCATAAGGTTTGCGACTACACTTTCAACTTCATGGCCATGTCATGTCTTTTGTGATTAACTATCTTTTGATTCTTGTCTTAAGTGACTAGGCTATTTTTAGTTGCATATGTCCATTACAAATATAAATGAGTTACAAATCCAATCATTGATTTTCAAATTTCTTCTAGTGACGGTTGACGAATCCATAAAATATTTAGTGTCAATATCTTCTTGCCATATGAACTCTGCAAGCTTACCCATTAAATATGTCTTTGATTTCGGAGTTTGAAGGCGTGCCAATCCCATTCGTTGAGGAGATTCAATGGAACCTCATTATTCATAGGTATAAAAAAGCTTCGGCACCACCCACCTTCGAAATTGTCATTGAATAGCGGTTTCTTCTTATGTTGCATATCCATATGGGGATGGGTTATCCTCCCCTACCCTCCCAACCTCCCCCCAATCACACACACCAATGTATACAATTGAAAGGTTCTCTGACAGAAAACGCAACATGATGTTGTCTTGTGATGAATCATTATGCAATGTCTTTGACTATTGGACCGCATTCATGATGCACAAAAATGCCAAAGCTAACTTCACTCGTGCTTGTCTAAATGTCATGAAACATTGTTAAGACTTAAAATTCGGCCTTCCCCTTCACAAAAGCTCATGATTGCCGAAGGATTGATTTTGGCTATTGTGGTATTTCAACATCCCCCAAAGCTTGCTTTTGTTCCACCATGATTGGTACACCTCCATGGTTTCTACATGGATGGCATTAAACTTTATGACACTCGGATGATCAATGGAACAAGCCAATGCTTCCATAGAAAGTCAACATTGGGCCTCGTAATTATCCTTAGTTTTTAACTTTTTGCCAACAAACTCAATGTATGAAGGCACGTAATCACAATTCTCAATCCGCACTTTGCAAATTTTACAGTGTCCACCTTGCCAACTTGGACCATTCAAAGTAGGCACAATGGTGGCAAATGATGGCACCTAAATGACCTTCGTCCTTGTGTTTGGCTCAAGTTTGCCTTCTAGCCCTTCTTCACCCATGAAGGCAATCATGTTTTACTTTTGGTAAAAATTTTGGACCAACCCATCCACCATTTCACCTTCTCATGCAACAACTGAATTTTAGGGGAGGAATCTTCCTTCAATGGGTAAATTATTAACACCCATTGGACTAAATTGAAAGTAGCATCCCCATCTTGAATAATCCTTGCAATTACGATCTTTTTCAAACTTAGGGGCTTCCAAAGCTTCCCAATTTTTTTGCATGGTCATTTTGTATTGATCAATCCCTTCCAATTGAAGATTAACATACAACATTGTCAAGGTAACTATATTCTTCTCTAAAAAGAAGTCCATCATAACTTTTTGCATTGCCAAAGTGGCCTTTGGACTTAGCCAATTTTCCCTTGTAACCTTTTACTTCTTATGAAAAGATCCTTCAAAACTCGACCTAATTCCAGACTTTTTCTCCCTTGAAGATTCTTTTCAAAGGTGCTTGGCTGAATGGTCTTGAAAAAAATCCTGGGTAGGACACTTAGAAATTGAATCAAACATGTTGCACATTCACCTTAACTCCCTTCACCCACAACCCCCTCCTCCCAAGTAGCAATTGCTAGAAGTAATCATAGTCTTGCAAAGTTAAAGCAATTAAACAAAGGATCCACATAGTACATAGTGTTTTCACCTTTTTTTCCCACCTCTTATGTTGCACCCAAGTTCCTCACATTGATTGCAATGAGCAACCGAAGACTAGGAACCCACTATGGTAAACAAAGAGAGGTGGAAGAAATGATACAATAAGATGTTAATGGCCAATTTATACTCATGTTCAACTTTGTCAAGGAACTGGAGTTGAAATTAATTGTGACTGCACTTTCCCATCATTTTAGTGCGACCGAATTTTGATCACAACCTATCCACAAAACAACAAAAAATCGGTCGGCACCACTTGGACACGCCCAATCATTGAAAAGGCTCATTGAAATTTGATAACATTCCTTAAACACACTGATAGTTACATGGACAAGGGTGGACAATTTCGATCACATTCTTGGACAAGGGTGATCGTTCGCCGAAGTGACCAAGATTTTGTTGCATTCCTTAGACAAGGCCAATCGCCACCTGGACAAAGGTGGACAATTTTGGTCACATTTTTGGATAAGGGCAATTGCTTGCCGAGGCAACCAAAATTCGGTCGCACTCCTTGACAGGGCCAATCGTTAAATAGATAGGGGTGGATAATTTTTATCACATTCTTGGACAAAAGTGATCATTTATTGGGGCGACCAAAATTTAGTTGCATTCCTTGGATAAGGCCGATTGCTACTTGGACAAGGGTGGACAATTTTGGGTCACACTCCTGGACAAGGGCGATTACTTGCGAGTGGGACCAAAATTTAGTCACATTCTTGGATAGGGGCGATCACTAGCAGGGGCAATCTGACGCGCTCCCAAGTCACGGGGTGAAACACACTGGAGGGTTTCACAAAGTCAAGTTGCGGAAAGTTGAACTTGGTAGCACGCTCCCGGCTTCCAACTCTAGAAAGGGGTAGAGGGTCGAGTT
>Ga0116229_10006607_pt1 | contig 18588 bp, 17 predicted proteins | sample S1TSphgellanicum_3_FD_87313 | JGI IMG/M metagenome (GOLD analysis project Ga0116229, IMG submission 87313) | Host-associated microbial communities from peat moss isolated from Minnesota, USA - S1T2_Fc - Sphagnum magellanicum MG | ecosystem: Host-associated > Plants > Peat moss > Unclassified... | reverse complement strand
TTGTTGTTGTTGTCAGTAGCATACCTCATCACCCTCCACCATTTCAAAGGGTGGAAAGGGATTATTCTGGTCGAAAGGTGCCACAGTATCTTGCTCCATGCTTGGCAAAGGATCTTGGTCACCGTCTGTGAGCCATTGTTCCATTCCGTTGTTGCTTGGAGAGCTCAATGCCTTGCTCTCAGATCTGTACAATGAATTTTTGAACAATCTATCAGGCCTCAGAATAATTCTGTAAATTTGTTCTCATTGATGGTTGGGCTATGAATCATAATCCAAGTTCAAACACTGCTGTACTTGAATAAAAACCTTGGACGGAGTGTGAGCCTTGAATGATTGTGAATATTACCTCCAATTTGCATCAGGTGTAGAATGGGTTGAAGCCGAGGCTCCCAAATCTTCCAGGACTGTAACTATTGGAGCTTCAACTTGGAGGCTGAACAACTGCCATGGATGATCCCAAATTCCCAATCAAGTGACCATGACATTTGTTGATGTGAAACTGCAACATCATGGATCTTCATTGATCTGTACACTTGATCAAGTACTTGCAAGACCTTTAGCAATGGCATGACCACCTTCTACCAAAGTGACTATGTTTTATTATTGAGCTTTTGTCCTATTGATCACAATCACAAGCAGTTCGAATGTGGATAGTACACTCCGGGACGTACCTGGTGAACAGCTTGGCAATGACTTGCAAAATTGTTGCTCTCAAGTCTCATCTTCAGTACCTGATTGTACTGCTTGCAAACAAGTTTGAGCAAAAATTTTGAGGATTGCTTCACCTTTTGTATGCAAAGATCATTTTCTACACCTGAGTGTTAGTATTTTGCTACACCGATTCCAGACCGATGAAGGGTATCCTTCGTGAAGGCAACAACGATGCAGCAGTGCAATTCTTTGTGAAACTTGACTGTTTTCAACATGCAATCTTTGGAAACCAGGATTTCATGTAACAAAAATTTAACTGTCATATAAAAAGGTTTGAGGGAGAGGCTGTTGCATGATGCAACACGGTAAATGAGAAAGCAAAGAAATGAAACTCTTTAGCAACTCATAATTAACTGTGATGTACCTCGCGTTGGATGGCAGCCTCTGCTCGGATCCAGATTTCGGGATCCTAATCAACATACCACAGTTCCTAAGTACATAATTTTTGACATTGTGTCAGCATGGATCTGCCAGACATTAGATCTGTGGTTTCAACTGTATTGCATGGATGTGAGCACAAAATCACAATGGACGAGATACTGTGATGTAAAAAATAAGAACTGAAAATTCCATCTGATCAAAACTGCGTTTTCTGCAATCATCTAATTGCACAAACCTGTAGTTCATCTTCCTTCTCAAGAATTCTCAGCATGTTTTCCATCATCCGTTGTGGATTCAAGAATTTAGCCATCTGCTGCATGCACCGATCATGAAACAAAGAATGAGACTGAAAAGGAGTTACAAATTATAATTGAAATCTCACGATCCCGCCTAGAGATCTGATCAATTTTTCTATTCGAAGCTATGAAGTTATAATACATTTCGTACACACCAACTGTGATCTAGCTGCAGCCTCAGGAATTTTCATAACGCTTTTGAGCCACAACAGATGGCTCAAAAACGTTATGAAAATTCTTGAGGCTGCAGCAAGATCACAAAACTTTCTTGGAAACAGGCGGCAGAAGAACTTTAGATCTGTGGCTTGCGACATGCAGGAAAACGGAGAAGACACGCTGATCATCTAGTCCCTAAGATTCAAAACGCGAGACTGATAATATACACAAAGAACCCATGCAAAACAAAAAAAAAATCATCATCACCGCAATGATCCGAATTTATACAAAAAAAATAGAAACATGATCATGATCGCTTAGTTGATCAGAAAGTTCAAGTAAATTTTCGAAGACACGCAAGAGACCTGGAAGCTACAGAAAGACAAAAAAAGACGAGGTGCAATTTCAAAACACGAGACAAATGTATATATGTATGTATGTATGTCCGACACCTGATTTGGCTGATTTGGCTGATCTTTTTTGCGTAGAGGGAGCAAAGGAATGAGGAGAGAGATAGAGAAGAGGAGAATGCAAAGGAGAATGAAAGGAAAGGATGAGAGCCGGCGAGAATGCAAGGAGAGCGGAGAGACAGAGACGAGAGACAAGACGAGAGAAAGGAGACGAGAGCAATGCGCGATGATGGCTCTATTTATACGTTGCGTGCATGCCCAGCTTCTCGTGCACATCCACAAGAATGATTATGTTTAGCCTTTTTTACTCCATTTCAATTTTAAAAGATTGCCTTAATTAGTTTGCATGCCTGTGAACAATATCGGAAGCTTACAAGTTATAAGTTATAACCAGTGATTTTATTTTATTTTATTTTATTATTTTGTGTGGCGAATCTTCGTCATGTTGGAAAAACTATTTTGGGGGAAAAAATAAATACTATCATAAATACTCTTTTTAAAAATTAAATAAAAATTTAGTCAGAAAAAATAATTTATAATTAAAAATTCGCCAAATATTGTCACAATTTTCCTACAATTTGAAAGGGTGCTTAAGATTTTCTACTTTCATATTTTAAATATCGCCAGATTGGGCTAAACGTACTTATGGATGAAAGTCACTTGAGCAACATCACAAAATTGAAAATAAAAATTAAAAAAATCACTGGTTATAACTCAAAATCAGTGTTTTTTCTTATTAACCCCTGACTTTTTATATTGAAAATTTTGGAAAATTTTCAAAAAGAAAAAAAAACAGAAAAATTAGTCAAGCTTACCCTACAAAACCAAAAATATCCAGTTTTTTTTTTCTTTTTTTGGGTTGAAAAAAGAAATTTTTTGTCACAACAAATTGCTGGTCACAAATTTACAATCAGCTTCTCTCTCTCTCTCTCTCTCTCTCTTCTTTGGGTTGTGAAATTTTCACAATTTGGTGACCATTTCCACAAATCTAGCACATGGGGTACAAGCTGTTGTGCATGCTTCTCAAGTGATCGAGCTCATAGACACCCACAACAGGTTTTTCATTTGGCACAGGTACATTCAACCTCACAAATGGAAGTCTTCTTTGCAAGGTTAAGAATTTCATTCAGACAAGTGCAAGTGTCCAACAACTGTAAGTGTCCAACATACTTTCTAAGAGCTGGAACAATGTACTGAAGGCTCTACCAGTGGTAAAGGATTTTAATGCTGTGGGAGCCACAATCCTATCCTGGAAATGACACAGCAATAGTGATGCAAGCTCTCTGAACTAAGAAATTATCGTTGACTTGAACAACCCAAATTGTCAGAATCTTCAGAATAATGCAGTGATGATCCTTGCTCAATTCTTGTTTTGCTGTGAGAGATCAAGATGAAAAAGACAGTGAGAAGCATTTTTCACTAACTTGAGAAGCTGGTGCTACTTGAGAGTATCAACATCCAAAAGCCATAAAAGATTATGTAATTGCTGAGCCACAGTAGCCAAAGCCACGATGATGGAGTCATGATCCTTCTTTGTCATCACCTCCCCTTCTTCTCCTCTCTCTTCTCTCTCTCCGTTTTCCCCTCCCTGACCTCCCTACCACCACCACCACCACCACCATTCTCTACTCAGCAGAGCTGAACTAGTAATCACCCATCATCATGCATCATCTCTATGAGTTGTCAAAAAGATCTGCAATCGATCCAGCGCTCATGCTTCTTGTGATTCTTTACAATGCTGTCCACTCCTGCAAAAAGAAAGACCTAATTTGCATTACCACCACAGAGTTGAGCTGAGAATCTTGCAAGAGGATTTTGCACTCCATTGAGGATTCCACAGTCCATTTTGAACATGCAGATTGCTTCCCTGACAATTTCCATATCTTTCAATAAACAGAAACCATATCTGTTTTGACAGAAACAACTCCTTACTGTGCTAATCGATTCCACAGGAGAAGAGATTGGCAGTGCAATGTTTGAATCACATAATCCACAGTGCACACAAACATACAATGATCAGAAAAAGGTTTGTGGATATTTACGCAGCATTTGGAGAGAGATCATCATTGAAATGTCTTGCAGGTAAAACATTCCAGTCTGTTCACTGATATGCTTGCATAGTGAAGAACAGTGACCAAAATTGGAAAATCTGTCAGTAATAGTCATGCTGTTGGACAATGGTACTTCATCGAATTGATGCTCTGGCGATTTCTTCAAACTATACTGTCTTGTCTACAAAGAAGAAGAGAAATGTTTATGTTCCAGAAAAGAAAGAGATGGAGGACACGCTCAGGACTATATGATAGAGGAGCATTTAGGTGTTGTTGCCCCAGGCCCTTATCAATCCACTGAGGATCTCAACATTGTTGCTCATATCTTCAATTGTGTTGCTTGGCAAGGCTCGCACTATGTCAACATTATAAAACTCATGTGCATCCTCCAGAAGCACTTGGAAGATTTCACATTCCATGTTGTTCTGTAGTTTACGACCCATGTACCCTCTGCATTACAATCCCCAGTCCCACCGCCCCAGAAAACATCAGCTCTCACTCCAAGCCTTTCTGTTCTACATGCACAAATCTCTACGTATCAGATAGCTAGCATTGCAAGGTGGATGTTCAATCCGCCAGAGGGACAATGCAAAACTAAACTTCATTCACATAGATATCAGAATCACAGAAAAAATGGAAAGAAGCTGATACATCAGATCCATGCTTGCTGCAGGGCCTTTGATGATTGAAGGAGATGATGATGAACCCATTAGAGTTACAAGAGTTGGGGGCTACAGATTGCACATTTGTTTCCCCCACAGAGAATACAGAAGGGAAAATGTTTTTGTCCAAAGGATAACATCACAGAGGGGAAAGAAAAATTAGTTCACCGATTTGTGAGGCGATCATAGAGCACTGAATTATCAGTCTGCAACACGACAACATAATCGAACCAACGCTCAGGGAAGAAATCACAGTTGTGGTAGTCCACTAAGTTGCCTCCATCCCTCATCATGTCCTCCATCTCATCACAAAGCTGGCAAAATCATCCCTCAATTGCGTCAACCATAATCATCATCAACCTCATGAGCACCATCCCATGCATGCAGGGGGGCACTGGTATTCTCACAACCTCAGAAACATCAAACAGAAGACATGCGCTTCTTTGTTACAATATCTACAAAATCACTAGTTGTGCATGCTGATTATGCACACAGTAAAGAGCACAAATGATTGTGCAAACATACCAGATCATCATTTACGACATAACAATCGAGCTCCGCATCCCAACCATCATGGAGCGACTTCTCCTTCACAAGTTCTCCCACATTGATGTGACGCAGTCCTGTGGCACTGGCCAACAACGAGCATGTCGAGGTCTTCCCGGTACCTGGTGTCCCCGTGACCAGAATGTTGGGCGTCGCCCTCTTCCTGCCTTCATCTGTCATCTCTGTCTCTCTCTGTCTCTCTCTGTCTCTCTGCAATAAACTAAAATAAACCCCTCTTCTCCACGATTGCTCAAAGAAAACACTCTGCGCAGAAGCACCAAATCATAATTCCCAACTACAGAAAGCAATTGCAACCACGACAATCTATCGACAATTCAGGGTTTCCAATTTCCGCACAAGAGACGTTCTCGGCCCGTTGCTTGCAAACGATGATGAGAGTCCATAGTCCGAAGAAAATTAGGGTTAGGGTTAGGGTTTGGAGTACATGGACACAAAAAGGCATTGTTATCTAGTAATTAATGATCAACTATTGGGAACGGTAGGGAACCATAGGGAACATACAAAGGAAATAAACAGGGAGGGAGGGAGGGGTGAGGATTTTGCTTAATTAAAAAATTAATTTAACTATTAGAGTACATTCCATTATAAATATTTTATTATATTTGTAATAATCATTACAATTTAATTTCTCATGTATAATAATGATTTTAAATATTAAAATACATTCAAGTTTGCCATTGTAGATGTTTATTAATTATAACAATTTATCTATTTTATTCTCTTTTTTTAATGTTTTTACAATGTATAAATCATAGCTATAAATGATGAAAGTAGGAGCTACTAATGTAAATGGCATTATAATATTATTTGATTTTTTTTATACTTAGAATTATACTTAGTTATATAATTTTTTGAAATGGCATTATATAAAGTGATTAATGTATGCTAAATGTTTGTAATTATTTTCTTTTTTTCAATTTTGGTAAGTAGCTAAAATGGCTATAATCCATAAGACCATAAAAGTAAATATGGCTACATATAAGGAAAAAGAATCAATATAATTAAGCAACCTTCCATATTTGTTTGCTACCAGGCTAATGGAACATAATTTTTGGGGGACTTTTTTTTTTTTTTTAAATTTAAAATTTAAGAAATGTGTAAGTAAAAATATAAGGTGCCATATATGGTTGTTGGGTAGATTTTATAATTTAATTAATTATATAAGATGTTTATTTTTATTTTGAAAATGAATTTATAATTAATACAAGGTATGCATTAATCCCCAGGGAAATCATTTTTCCATCATTTTTTTTCTTTGTTTATATTGAATGAAGTGAAATGGTTAAGGGCCCATAAAATTATATATGTATGTTATTTGTTTAGCATGAATTATAATTTTATTCATCCAAGAGAGCAAATGGATGTATTCCTTTCATTACATCTTTCAAACCTTTCAAAAATGGGAGCCATCATGTGTTCCTTTTTCTTGATCAAGTATTAAAACTAAAAATAAAACAAATATAAGGTATCAAAATTTCATGCAAAAAATTTAATTAATTAAATTATATATATATATATATATATATATAGGCTAAATTTTGCCTTAAAAATAATACTATTACTATGATATGTGAATTCATTTTTTAACAGCTTCATGAAACATTCCCTATTTCAACTTGTGTTACGCATTTCCTTTGTTGCAAGGGGTAGAGCCATTTCCTATTTCAATTGTTATTGGTTTGTTTTGACATAAAAAATTGGCCAATTTTTCCTAGTGTACTTTTAGAACGTTCACTCACCCACATTTTTCAAAAGAACTTTTGAAATTTGGAAGGTCCCTACCATGTTGTCATTTTTTTTCTAATTATAATTTAATTCATTTACTTTCATTACATACTTGAAAATATGATTATATACCAATCCTATATATATATATCATAATTTTACATGATAAAACATTGCAAATCCAAAATTTCACAAAATTATTATTATTTTATTCCCAACAACATTAATAAAATCATAACAAAGTTTTGAAATCCCCCAATGGCATGGTAGAAATTCAATTCAACATGAGAAGCACCAAAAGCATTAGTAATTCAAATTCAATGTCATGGTGCAATAATTGGGTTTAGTTTCAATTCAACTATAAGGTATGTATCTTTCAACTAATGGACAACTACCAAAATTCAAATCAAGTTAGTATATGTCACTTGAACACAACTTGAAAAAATTATGAACATCATCACCAAAACTTACAATGCCTATCTCAACATTGATCAACATCGAAACACCTTGAAAAGCACAACTACCTTACTTGGCATTACTAGCACAAAAAACCTTATTACTACTACTAGAGCACCCACCCACATAAAACACACAAACCTTTCTTGCTAAACTACTTTAACATCACACCTTATAATGACATGCAATACTTTTTGTTACTACATGTTGGGCAAGGTTATCTAGCGAATATCTTGGAATATTTAAGGACCCAAATAGAACAAGTTAGTTAGTGTAGTTCTCGGCTAACTAAACATTCTAGGTAGGATAACTTAGTTTTTGGATAGATTCTAAGCAAAATGAACAATTAGTAAGACTTTAGCCCAATTGGACATTCTAAACAAGAAATGTAAACAACAAAATTTTGGATAGTTAAGGGATTTGAACCCTGACATTTTGACATTTGCAAAGTTAGGAGAAGTATATAGTGGATAGTTTTGGGGTATAGGTTGGATGTACAGAAGTAGGTAATCATTAGTAATTAGGGTTGGAAGGGGGGACTTCACCATTTTTTGGGTTAATTCAACCTTAAATCCTTTTCAACTTTAAATGGGTTAGTATGTAGAAGGTATGATGTTTCTAGGTGTCTCCTTGTTGAATGGAAAATGACAAAAAGAGAGAAAGGTGAAGATCATGAGAGAGTGAAGAAAAAAACCTTGGGACAACTTCTTGTTGTCAAGGAGAGGAGAGGAGGTAGGATGGCGGTGGGCAAGAGGGGACCAAAAAAAAAAATACAAGGAAGAGGGTGAAGGGAGAGAGGAAAAAAGGGGGAGGTAAAAAAAAACCCCTAGAGAAGAAAGGGGCATCATATGTTTTTACGAAAGTGATTTGTAAATAAAGCATTGGGGAAGGAGGTTATGGGAATGTTGTGCATAGTAGGAAGGAGACAATGCATGTTTGTCAAAGCTTAATCATGATGTAACTTAGTTTTAGTTAATTTTGATGGGAGCCAGAAAATGAGAAAAAAAACAAGGCAAATAGGGTGTGCAAATAGTAGTGAGAGATAATGGTTCTAGAATCTGAACTCACAAGCGTCGCTGAAGAATCCATATAATAAACCTTTGGTAGAATTGTTAAAGGAAGAAAAAATGAACCCATTGAAAGTTTAAATAGATAAATATACCTCAAAATTCGAGGTGTAATATTATGCTTAATATTACATTGTATACCAACATTTTTAAATATGTGCAAATACCTTTTGAAATATGAACATTGTTTTGTGTCTTTTTGGTCCAAATAATGTAAGCGCAAAAGAAATACATAAAAAATGTGAAAAGTGCGAAGGACCTTGACAAACAATACCCAAATGTGCCTCCTCCTTCCTCCACACATTCCAAAAAAAAAATTCAAAATAGAATGATATGGAATTTCTTCTTGTTAACCTCCCTAGCTATCTCCAAAGATTAATTGACTTCACTTCCCTTATTGTAGTAAGCAAAAATGCACATAGTTTTCCAAATGTAACATGAAAGTTGACCAATTTGAAAATGCAAGAAGAACAAGAAAAAAAACACAACAAATATTTTTCTCTTCTACAAACAAAATTGGTGATGACAATTATAGAGAGAAATGAAAAGGAAAACAAAAAGGAAAAAAGAAGTGGAAAAAACAATGTGAGAAGCTTTCCAAAACCACGAATGCCTCATAGAATTCAATTTAGGTCAAAATTTCAAACGAAAGATGTTGGAATGAAAAACCAAATTGAGCCATTTCTTTGCACAAATGAAGGGTTTAAGTATAGGATTTATAGTTTAGGATTTGATTTAAGTTTGATTTGAGTTGTACTGGACTTACAGTGTAACTTATGCCTAAGAAAGAATTTTTTTTGATATAACTAAATGCTTGCCCAAGGTGGAGTCTAGGGGCATTTATTTTAAAAATGCCTTGCTCCTAGGGTGTTTACTTGCATAAAGCACTAACACTATTCTTCATAAAAAGATTTTCATGATACCTGACATGTATGGGGAAAAAAAAACAAGTTGGGGGATTTGAAAAGCTCCATGTCCTCCAAATACAATGAAAAGAAATCTACTAGTGATTTATGAACTAATGAATTATCTATTTGCTAATCAACTTGGATTGATGATCAACAAACATATTTTGTTCACCATTGTTTCACATTTTGACAAATGCTCACCAAATGTTATTATTGTGACCTCTATTTTTTTTTAAAAACTCCATGGAACATTTCCTATTTTAACTATTGTGAATTTGAATTTGCCATAGAAGGCAAAGATGAATTTGTTATAGAAGGCAAAGATGAATTTGCTTGTTTAGAAAAATACTCAAAGATGGGATTAGTGCTACTTCTAACGATTCAATTTTTCTTTTTTGTCCCCACAAGGATAACTACATTTTGGAAGTCAACATAAATTAATGTCTGCCACTCTACATTTTAGAATGTATATCATAGTAGCTTAACAAGTTTGGTGATTTATTGTTGAACATTAATAAAATTTATTGTAAGATTCTAGGATCATCATTAAGAAACTAATAAAATAATCAATAATTTTTCTTGAAAACATTGAATAAGGTGTCTTTGAAAATAGGTAGTCCATTTTATTTTGGTTGTTGTGGAGGAGCAATGCACTAGCACATGATCAAAAGTACAAAAACTCTTATGGGTTGTATACATTTATGAATAATTAGTTCAGTAAACTTCACTTTTGCCCCTATACATTTTGGACAATTAGGTCACTAGATTTTCCTTTGCTTTCATATTCCCATTATTGCAATAAAAAACATAAAAATCTCCTTGATTTTGTAAGTCAAACTTTAAGAGGGTTTACCAATTATTTATTCTAATTTCAAATGTATTTGGCAATACACCTTAATAATTTCTCAAGTTTTTTGAATTTCTTTTCATAATTGTCTAGTACCAAAGTTGCAAGGGTACTATAATATTTGAAAACATTTGGGGGGCAAGGGTATAGGACTTTAAATAATATGTATTTAAAGATCCATATATAACACATATAATATGAAAATTATTCATTTACCATGTTGTTCATGTTTAATTTATATGAATGGTAACATGTATTCACTTGCAATTCCTGGAAGCAAGTTTTTTTCAATTTTTTGTTGTCAAAAAATTGAGAAAAATAAATCTCAATATATTAACAAAATTAATAAAATTTACACTAGGAAAAAAAAATCTCAATTGTTTTGACAAAAAACCAACAAAATTTGTTGGGAAAAAAAACATTGCAAGTTGGAAGTGGTTATTAATCTTATTATGTATTAAGAAATAGATGTGAAACACTTTCAATCTCAAAAAACTTCATGTGATGAATAAATGTGAAATCCTTAGCAATTTCACATATATTCTTAGACTAATGTTTCCCCCTTTCCTAAGGGCCATCTTGAAAAAATGAGCCAACATTAAACATGATCAACAAATTAAATGATGCATTGGGCTCAACACAATTCGACTATCCTTACCCAAATTACAATTAACAATTATTTTTCTCGCACCACCATTTTAAGAAACAAAAATTATGATGCATTAATTAAAATTACCCCCTATAACCTTAAACCTCCTATGCCCATTTGCCTCAAAGAACTTGGCATGATTCCTTTGAGGAACTTGGCATGTTTCCCTTGGGAACTTGGGCCCATTTGCCTTAAGTAACTATGTTACCTTAGTGAACTTGGGCCCACTTGCTTCATGCAACCACATATTCCCAAGGAACTTGACCCATTTGCCTTAAGCAACCACATATTCATGAGGAACTTGGTCCATTTGCCTTAGGGAAGTCACAAGTCTTTTTCTCCTCAAGAAAGTTGAAGAAACTTGGTTAGGTCCCCTTTTCAAGGAGGTTGAAAGTGTATGTCTTCAAGGGGAAACTTGATTGAGGAAGTCTGCAAGGACTACATCTAATTTTTGATCCATTTGTGAAAGAAAATGAAAAGTTGAAAAATAAAAATTGAACTTTGAAGCTTTGAACCACATGGGGCAATTAACCACTTCACCACAAATGTTTTTTCTTAAATGGTGGGGGCAAGAAAGATATTTAAAACATTCATCACAATTAAGGTACAATTTTTTAAAAGTTCAAAAATAATTTCCTTGTTGGGCATTAAATTTATCTGTAAAGTTGGGCAAACATGATACCGAAAGCCTGTGTTTGGCTTATTTACGGGACATAACTTCAAATATGGTACCAAAAAATTACACATGAGCCCAACGAGGCATGAATTTCAAATTTCGAACAAGATTCAGCATGAACTTAGTTTCATGTTGAATTTCCTTCCTATGCATTGCCAGAAAAGCCTACGTCTTGGCCCCTTACTTCTATGCCCACACCCTCATTGTCTTTCCTTACTTACCTCACGTGTTTACCTTAATGCTCACACCTTGATCGTTGGGGCTTGCATCAGCTCTAAGGTTTCTTAAAGTAGTTTATTTTTCTTCTCCCCCTTTTTCTTTCTTTGATTCTTTCATAAATGCAGCTACTACTCTTTTTGCCTTGCCAACTACTAGCTCATGGGTTTGGAACTCATAGTCGTTTGCTAGGGATTGTTGTCTTTGGTGTACAAGAGGAGGAACTTTGTACCTTAGGTGGCATTACCATCTTTTGTATAGGGAAGTAGAACCATAGCTGCTAGTAATCCATTGGAGAGCTTTGGTGGAGGAAAAAACCGATCATTACAAACAAAAAGCAAACAAGTAGAGTCCATGTCCTAGGTATTTTAGCCGGGTTTTTTCCACACATGGGTTTCATGTCCCTATGAATGGATTTTCAACTTTTCATGATTTGGTGTGTTTTTTGTCCTTATTGTGGATTTTAGCTTTTGGTCTTACATGCATTCATGTTCCATACATTAGGGTTTTGTGTCCTTGGGATTGGATTTCTACTTTTTGTAGTTTGGTGATTTTTTTGTCCTTGTGGATTTGAGCTTCTAGTCCTACATGCATTCTAGTTCCACACATTAAGGTTTTGTGTCCTTGGGAATGGATTTTAACTTCTTGAGGTTTAATGTTTGAATTTCTAGTCCTTCATGCACTCTTTAGTGTGTTTTTGATGATGTAAATGCATGAGGCCATAAAATGGCAAATAAATTCAATAAACCCTTTTGTGTTACATGCATTTTATTTATGGGGAGGTCTTGCAGATTATGTGTACTCCTTGTATGGTATACCAGAAGGTGCTAAACAAAATGTGGCAAGGCATGAGGTGCACCTGCATTCTACTAATAAATTGCAAGATCTTTGTTTCAAGAATGGTGGGATTTACATCAAGCTTGGTCAGCATATAGGTCAATTGGTATTCCTTTTTAAGGTTGCAAAATTGTGGCAAATTTTCAATGCCTTGTTGGTTCATGGTGTGATAAAAAGGTCTTGTTGCCCATTGTGGGGAGCTAATGAAAAAGTTAGCGAGGATGTTATGGTAGAGATGGTCACTATGTTATTGTTATTGAAGATCTCTCAACATGTGTGTCACTATTGTCACCATCTGCTGGAAGTACATCCTTTTGTGAACAACTTGTTTATTTTTTTGGTGAAAGGATTTAAGGCAAAAATATATATATATTTGGATGACTAAAGTGGGGAGATGGAAGCTTGGATATGAAATTGAGCTTGATTGATTGAAATAAGCAACATGGGTAGAGATAGAACTCACTAAGAAGTTGGTGACCAACACACACCACACATACCATGGAAGACCTTTGGAAATAAAACACAGTGGAAGAGTTAAATTAAGGTCATTTTCTAACCATGCTAATGAAAGCAACATAGTCATCATACTTGTGTTGTGGATGAAGGTATTAGGAATAATAGAAGGGAGTGTGCCTACAAAGGTAGATAACTATACATGGTTGTTATAAATGAAAGTAAGAAAAGTAGGAGATTATCTATGTCCTTGCCATAGAAGTTTTGTTAATTTCTTGTCATGAATCACTTTGTAACCTCATGTGTCTCATCACCTTATGTCTACATTTGCAGGAGCTTCATCATCACTTAAGCTTATGAAATTCATCAAAATGGTTTATAACAATCTAGAGGGAGCTAGTTTTGTAAGCTTTGAAATTTGCAAACCCTAATGCATTTTTGAGGAGGGAGTTTTGAAAAGTACCATCTTATTTTAAATTTTGTAGCAACAAGAACTTGCAACATCTTCTAAGGTCAAGTTTAGTCCAACAAGATGGTTTTGGTAGTTCAAGGTATAAAAGAAGAAGGAAAAGATTTTTTTTATTGTTTCGCTCATAATATTTCTTTTTGGCAATCATTTATCCTACTATTGTGGTCATTCTTCACATGTTGTTGCAAGGGTTGCGATTTTTTCCAAACTTCAATTGGTGGTTGGTTGGAAAATTCCTCGAAGCAAACCAATTTTGAGCCTCCAACATTAGAAACAAAACATCTTGTTTTTTCTCCAAAAATTGAAGACCTATTTTCACTTCCACAAATTCTAGAAGTTGTGCCTTATACCCCAAAGTCTAAACCTTCAAAATGTCCCCATAACCATGAAAACCCTAAGTGAAAGTATCTTTGGGTGGTACCACTAAGAACCACTTCAAGGAATGAAACAAGAACCAAAAATAGCCAAATCATTTTCTTGGGCCCTTTATGTTAAATGTTTTCACAATTATAATTTTTTTTCTCATGTTTATCAATTGTATGCACTAATATGTGGCTTGAAGTTTATTTTGGAATTAATTTTTTTGAAATTGTTAAAAATTTATATTCTTAATTAAAATGGCCGCTTTATAAATTGATAGCCTTAACCAAACTAATTATTCAATTAATTTTCTAATAATAACATAAAAATAGAATGACTTCCAAAGTACCTTAGGAAAAAAATTCCCAAGAAAATTGGCAAATTATGTTTCAAATTTTTGTTCTTAACCTAAAAGTTTAAGGAAAGGAACCAACGTTACAATCCTGAAACTTTTTCTAAATGCAATGATTAGAAACATCAAAATACAAAATATTTTAAATATTATTGAAATTAAAAAATCTATGGAACCTTATAAATGTATTCATTAAAAAAATGAAAATATTTATTTAAATGTTTCCTATGATTTTTCAAAGTTTGATGGGTCCAAGAAAATCAAAGAGTGACAATTCTAAATGGTACCACCCAAGGAAAATCTTAACCCCCTAGAAAATACCCAAAACATCTATTGCCTCCTTTAACGGATGCATTTATAATTGAACATATCCTCCCAAAATTGTCTTTAGTGTATGATGTGGCACCTTCATTAAGTAAACCGTGTGTGGCATAAAGTTGTGGGTCAGCCCCTTGAATGGCATGCCTTAAACATTGCATGACATATCACAATGTGTTCCACCACCACACTACTGTTACCCAAAAACTTCCAAGGTGTGTTTTGAAATAATGTTTGCAATTTGAAATGCATTGTTTAAAGCTTTGCTTCTTAAACGATGCAAACATTTGAAACTTTAATTTGAAGGTTGGGTTTGAAACTTCATGTGTTTTTCTGGTTCTGCAACTCAATAAAGTTTGACATTTTGAAAGACTTGTTGTGCATTAAAGTATTTACATATTCTTGAAACTTTAACTTTTGGTCTATAGTGAGAATGACTTCAAGTTTTTGATGAATTTGATGCATGTGAATTTCAGTAGTGCCCTAAAACCCTACCCTAAAACTTGCAACTCTACAAAAATCTAATAATTGAAATTCTATTTGGAAGTTAAGGGTTTATATTTAAAGTGGCAACTTGTGTTTATGGTCTATAAGTCAAGCATCAACCTTCATATGTTGCCTTTAATGAATATGGTACTCTTGACCACACCAAAAACTTGTTTTCTTAGACTTGATGGCTTTCAAGTTTATAAAGTTTAAGGAAAGTTTATTGGATTGAATCTACCAAGGTACTTATGTACCCTTTAAACCTTACATGTCCATGTTTAGCCATAATGATTTCAAGTTTTTTTATAGACTACATGTGAGTGATTCTAAGTAGGCCATGAGGCATGGTAATTGAAGTTCAATTTACGTGCTAAGGTTTCCACTTGAAGTAACAACTTGTGTTTATGGTATGTGGTTTAGGCACAACTTGTATATGTTGCCCTTGATGAATATGGTGTTTAAACATACTTGAAACCTATCTTCTTGGATCTCATTGCTTTCAAGCATATAAACTTCATTAGATTGCATGTGCCCAAGTATTTATGTACCCATGAAACTTACATTGTCCATGTCCAGCCATAATGACTCAATTTTTTAATAGATTACATGTGCGTGATTATGAATAGGCCTTGAAACATGACCTAATTGAAATTCAATTTGGAGGCTAGGGGTTTTTGCTTGAAATAGTAACATGTGTTTATGGTCTAACATGCATAGACCTTAATAATATGTTGCTTGTGATGAATATGATATTCAAACACGCCTAAAACTTGTCTTTTTGGATCTGAAACTTTCAATCTTATAATGTCTGTTTGGATTGCATGTGTATGGGTATTTACATATCCTTGAAACCTTAGTTACCCATTTTCAACTAGAATGATTTCAAGTTTTGACCTGAAATCCATTGGATTGAAATTTGGTCATTGAATTCCAGTGACTTTTTTGGTGGCAGGGTTGATTAGTTAAGGTTATGTCCAATGATTGTTATGTATGTAGATTTGAATGTGAGTGGTCCATTCTTTGTTTGTGCATGTTTCCAAAGATGGTTGAATTATGGGCAAGTATAACCTTGGAACCGAATGTACCAAAAACACAAGTATTTAAATCTATGGCATTGCATAGATGTAAAGCTTCTCGTTTGAACGATAATATACCAAAGTAACTTGTTGATTTTGTCCAGCACCATGGAAACTTCTTACAACTTACATTTTGCAAACTATAGTTTAAGTAAACAGGTTACTCAACTTATTCCTACTACTATGTGGAAGCAAGTTTACATTAATTATCAAACCACTTATTTTGATTCATACCTTGTGGAAGAAACCTTCAAGGATCAATTGTAGGACATTTTGAAAGAATTAAAAACATGAACTTTTAATCAAGAAGGTTTGAAGAAAGCAACACTGCAATGTGATCAAATGTTAGAGCGCTTAAAGGCCACAAATGGGCATGCAACAAGGAATGTCTTAAAGGGATGTCAAAGTTTAATTGATGGGGCATTTATACCTATACCTGAAACCTTAGGTTCTAATTGGACTGAACCTATAACCCCTACTTCATATATCAGCCCATCTTTGGACTCTACACCATCTGGAAGTGATGGAGAAAAGTCAATGGCAAAATCAGAGATGTTGCAAAACCGGTCTAGGAACATGGCAACAATGGCGTCCCACTTCTCAATAATTTCCTAAATTTGAGATGCCTTCTTAGTTGGCAAAGTGGAAATCAACAAGGGGAAGTTGAATAAGGTGAAAATTAGTAATCTGAAAGTAGTTTAAAAATTAAGTGTTATCATGGAAGAAGAATTCAGATCAGGGGTAAAAACTATTGTGCACCTATAGTTAGAAGTCCCTAGCCCAACCACGTTTGACTAAGTTAGTAATTATCATTAACAACCTCGTATGTGAAGTCCATGCGTATTTTGTGTAGGAAATTAGTTAGGAAAATTGTAGCTCAAAACAAATGTGCATATTTTGGTTTGGTTGAATCAAACCTCTTCATGAAACACCTCCATTTTCTTTTCAACCCACCTATGCCCCACTCCATTTGCACCTTCAAACCTGCATGTATTTTGTTGTAGGTTTGCATTGTAGCATGGTCAGCATCTGGCGCTAGTTCCCATTGCCCTATTTTTTACATAATAAACATTTCTTCACCCGTATAACCTAGATTTCCCAATAGGTATTCAAAATAATCATTAACATGGGTGAAGTATTGACACCAATTCTTGTAAACATTAGAATGCCACAAGATGGCCACATCTTGATAAGAGCTAGAATAACCAATATTCATATAGATGAACAACTCATGACGGTCTAAAATGAAAATGTTGTTCATTGCATATATCTTTTTCTGCCCATCAAACCATGTGCCATGTGCTTCATTCTACCAAGGCTTGCAAATTTCAACCAAAATGCCATCAATAAACCCAATACACCTTGATATTTCTTATAAATTCGCACCCAAACTAAGTCTCTCCTCAGGTGCAGGCCACTAGATTTCATCCTCAAGTGCATGGTTGATTCATGATGCAATGAATATTGCATCATCACATGCAAATTTTGACCAATTCCACATTGTCATGCTTCATGTAGAGAGTTAAATTCAAGAGGTGTTGTTCAAGTGTTAACTTTGACAACCTGCCTAATACAATTCACCTATTATGATGCAAAACAAAACATCAAACTTGAAAACCCTAACCCTAACGCCAAAAACTTACACCCTAATCATAATCCACAAAAATCAAACCTAAACCTTAAATTTCAAACTTAAAGATCCAAACATCAACCCTTTAAAGCTAAACCCTGAAATTCGGACCTGAAAGTGCTAGCCCTAATTCCAAAATCAGACCCAAAACCCTAAAATTTAGACCTGAAAACTTGAACCCAAAGTCCAAAAACCTACATCTTGATCATAACTTGCAAAAATCAACCCTAAACCCTAAATTTCAGACCTCAAAACCCTAACATCAACCCCTTAAACCTGAACCCTAAAATTCATATAAAGTGCTAACCTTAACTCAAATTAGACCCAAAACCCTAAAATTCAGATTTGAAAACCCTAACCCTAACCCCAAAAACCTACACCCTAAATTTCAGATCTAAAAACCCTAACATCAACCCCTTAAACTTAAACCCTAAAATTCAAACCTGAAAACCTTAACCCTAAACTTCAACCCAAAAATTCAGACTTAAAACCCTAACCCTTAGCCCCGAAAATCAAAAGTGAAAAAACATGAGATATGAAAGATGAAACTCACCGATGGATCTAGCATGGGCTCTAATGGTAGGAACCACTCAAGAACCCAACTCATCAAATTCCTTCAATGTAAAGTTTGTCAAAGTCTTGAATAACGTTGGTGTGGCTTGTACCCAAAATATCATGGACACTAATTGTCGGGTCCACAAATTGACCCCTCCCCTTCTTTGATCTCACGTGAATTGAACAAATCATTGGTGTTGGAAGCCATTGTTGTCATCACTTGAAACAAAACAAGGTCATCTTGGTCCATGTCTTCCAAAATATCCTCATCACT
>Ga0116229_10006606_pt1 | contig 18596 bp, 17 predicted proteins | sample S1TSphgellanicum_3_FD_87313 | JGI IMG/M metagenome (GOLD analysis project Ga0116229, IMG submission 87313) | Host-associated microbial communities from peat moss isolated from Minnesota, USA - S1T2_Fc - Sphagnum magellanicum MG | ecosystem: Host-associated > Plants > Peat moss > Unclassified... | reverse complement strand
GTGCCGGGAGAGCCTGTCCGACTAGACAGGCTTCTCCAGTTGCGCGAGCACGTAGTCCGCGGCGGAGACCTCGAACTTGCCCGGCGCTTCGACGTACAAGTGCGTGACGATCCCATCCTTCGCGACCAGCGCGAAGCGCTGACCCCGCTGACCCATGCCATAGGCGCTTGCATCGAGACCCAACCCGAGGGCCCGCACGTAATCGCCGTTGCCGTCCGCAAGCATCAAGATATCATCGCCAACCTTGGCATGCCGGCCCCAGGCATTCATGACGAAGACATCGTTTACGGCCGTGCAGGCGATCGTGTCGACGCCCTTCTCTTTGAAGGCAGACGCGAGCTCGACATAGCCCGGCAGATGGCGGGCGTCACACGTCGGCGTGAATGCGCCCGGCACCGAAAAGAGGACCACGGTCTTGCCGCCGAACAGCTGCTCCGTCGAGAGCTTCGAAGGTCCGTCCTGGGTCATGCGCGAAAAGTTGCCCGGGGGAAGCACGTCGCCTACTTTGATGGTCATGAGCCGAGTTTCTCCGAGTAGAGCTGCCACAGCTGCAGGATCTTGGGACTCAGGTTCGGGACGGTCTTCAGCTGCGCAAAGGACTTTTTCGCCTCGGCGATATTGCCGAGCTTTTGCTCGGCCAGGCCGAGATAGACATAGGCCTCGTCCAAGTGTTTGATGCCGCCCTTGGCGAGGCCGGCATTGATGGCATCGACGGCCTTTTGGTTGTCACCGAAGCCGTAATCGACCTCGCCGAGCTTCATCGACAACTCGCCGGCCGGGGACTTGGCCGCTTCGGCCGCGAAGGACCCGGAGGCGAGATCCTTTCGGTCCTGTTCCGCTCGCGCCTTGAAGGCGGTCGACAGGCGCGTCACCCGGTCCTTCTGATCCGGCGGAATGGTTCCGGAAGCCTCGCCCTTTTCGAGTACCGCTTCGGCCTCGCCCGGCAGAGCCGGTGCATCGGCAAGCAACTGGGCCATCTCGATGTAGTTGGCGCCCGACGAGAACGAATTCGTGTTGTACATGACGCGGTAGATCATGAGGATGTTGCGATCATCCTTCTCGTCCTGGAGCTCGAAGCGCAGCAGCTTGTTCCAGTAATCGGATTTGCCGTTCAAGCGGATCAGGTCTTCGAGGGCCCCGATCGTGCCCGCCGTGTCGTTGTTGTCGAAAGCGCATTGCAGCCTGAACAGATACAGGTTCTCGGCCGGAGCCGCGCCCGTCTTCTTCGCATACGCGATCGACTTGTCGGCCCAGATGACCGCATTCTTGCAGTCCTTTTGCAAATAATAGCTCTGGGTGATGATCGCGTAGGTGTCGCCGGTGGCGGCATCGGCATCGACGAGCTTCTTGCCGTATTCGATCGCCTTCGGGTACGACTTCTCCTGATAGGCGATGGAAAAGATCGCCTTCGTATAACGCGCGGTCTCCTCCGGCGTCGCGGCGCCCGTCGCGATTGCGGCTTCATACTCGTCCTGAGCGGACTTGAAGGCATTCGTCTTGATGTAGGCGTAAGCCTTCTGCTCATCGATCGTTTTGTGGTCGAACGGGGTCAACCCCGAGGTCGCTTCGGCCGTTTCCAAGTGCTTGAGGGCATCGGCGAAATTATTCTTCTGCAGATCGCTCTGTGCGGCGATCAACTCTTTCGCGATGGATCGGCTGATTTGCGGCCCCTTGGTGTCGGCCGCGGGCGCAACTGTCGCTAAGGACAGGCAAAGACAACCGGTCACCGATCCTAAGCGAACCGCGCGCGTGGTCCAGTAAGGGATCGGGTGACGCGTAAACAGGTGACGCGTAAACAGTTGAAACATTCTCAAACCCCATTATTCGTTCTAGAGCTGCCAATCTTGTGAAAACGGCGCGCGACCCCGTCCCACTCGGGTCTCTCGCGCCGTGTCTTCTTTTCGGTCTGCGGTTAGAACAAGTCGTTGTTCACGAAACCGATTTTCTTGAGCCCGCGGTGCTGCAGATCGGCCAGGGTCTGCGCCACTTTTTCATACTTGGCGAACTTGTCCACCGTGATATGGACTTCCGGCTGAGGCGACTTCTGCGCTTCGCTCGCGATGTAAGTCTGCAGCGTCGTGCGGTCCACGGGCGTGCCGTTCCAGAGCAGCGTCCCATCGAAGTCGATCGACAGATCGATGACCTCGGGTGGCGGCGGCGGCGGCGTGTTCGGGGGCGGCGGCAGCGGATTGTCGATCTTGACCGCATTGGTCGCGACCGGCAGCGTGATGATGAAGATGATCAGCAGCACCAGCATGACGTCGATCAACGGCGTCATGTTGATATCCCCGTAGGCCTCGCCCTCTTTGTCACCGACATTCATAGCCATGGTATGTCTCCTAGCCGCCCGTGCCGAGGTGGTCCGGCGTCGTGATGAAGCCGACCTTGCGGATGCCGATCTGCTGGGCGGCCACGAGCACCTGGCCCACGTATTGGTAACGCACTTCCGCATCGCCGCGGATTTGCACCTCCGGCTGAGGATCGTCCTTGACGATGCCGCGCAGCAGGTTCTTCAAGTCGTCCTGAGTGGCCACGGGTTTCGTGTTCCAGAACACGTTGCCATTCTTGTCGATGGCGATCGTGATGTTCTCGGGTTTCGTCACGGTGGGCAGGTTGGTCGCAACGGGCAGCTTCACGGGGACCTGCGCCACGATCACGCGGATCGTGATGATGAAGATGATCAGGAGCACCAGCATCACGTCCACGAGCGGCGTGACGTTGATGTCCGACATCGCTTCGCCTTCGGCTCTGGCAGCAGACATGGCCATGGTGGGGCTGTCCTTTAGCGCGCAGCGACGGCCGGCTTGCTACCGATCGGGGCCGAGGCGGGCTTCTCCATACCGAGACCGAGCTTGGCGCCCGAGATCAGGTAGGCATGCGTCTCGTGGGCGAAGTGCGTGATGCGCTCCTGCACGTTCTTATTGCGGCGCAACAGCACGTTGTACCCGAGCACGGCCGGCACGGCGACCACGAGGCCGAAGGCGGTCATGATCAACGCTTCACCCACCGGACCCGCGACCTTGTCGATCGAACCCTCGCCGGCGGCGCTGATTTGAATCAAGGCGTGATAGATGCCGATGACGGTGCCGAACAGCCCGACGAACGGCGCGGTGGCACCGACCGAGGCGAGGACGGGCAGGCCGGCCTGCAGGCGGCCGACGACCATGTCGGTGGTCCGTGACAGGGCCTCCGAGATCCACTCACTCGTGTCGATGGCACCGGCGAGGCGCGTCTTGTTCGCCTCGTGATGTTCGTACGCGAGCTTGCCGGTTTCCGCCAGAGCGCGGAACGGGTTGGAATCGCCCTTCAGCTTGCCGAGCGCATCGGTCAGGCTCGTGGAGGACCAGAATTCCTTCTCGGCCTCGCCGGCTTGACGGCGCATTCTGCCCTGATCAATGAACTTGGTGATCATGATGAACCATGTCAACAAGGACATGATGATCAGGATTGCCAAGGTCGAATAGGTGACGAAATCACCGTTCGAGATCAGCGCTCCAAGACCATATACGTTTGTCGTCGCAGCTTGCTCTGGCATGGAAAATCTTCCTCTAATTGAATTGAGAGTCTGTCAAACGGTGCTTTGGACTCAGCGCTTCGGAGCCGATGAGTCGCTCGCAAGGCATGCGGATAAAGAAGCTCAATTCTTGAGCTTCCACGTGATCGGCACGATCGTCGTCAGTTCGACCGGCTTGCCGTCTTCGGTGGCGGGCAGCACGCGCTGTCCGCGCACGCCCTTCAGACAGGCCTCGTCGAGCCGCGGAAACCCGGAACTCGAATCGATCGCCGCATCGGTGATGCGCCCGTCGGCGGCCACCGTGATCTTGACGCGGCAGGTGCCCTCTTCATTGGCACGACGCGAAGCGTCCGGATAGTAATCCTCGCCGATTTTCAGGGGATGCTTCGGATCCATCTTGATGGAGGTACGGCTGTGTTGTTCGACCGGTGCGGGCGGTGCGGGCGGTGCGGCGGGCGCCGGCACATTGTTCTGAGAGGTTTGGGTGATCGCCGTCTGTTCCTGCGGAGCCTGGATGTCGACGAACTCGGGCGGCGGAACGTAGGGCTTGATTTCCTCCATCTTCGGCGGCGGCGGCGGCGGCTTGTCTTCCTGTTTGGGTTTGTCGATCTCCGCGATTTCCACCGGCGGGATCACGTGCGTGATGAATTTCTGGGCGAGACCCGTGTAAAACCCATACCCGATGACGATGTGAAGAAGGACTACAAAGAGAAGCGCAAGCCCTCTCTTGCCGGAAAACATTGACGGTTCTTCGTATTTGTACATAAGTCTGTGGGTGACCCTGGCCCCTTAACTGTTCTACGGCACGCTCGCCGCGCCCTACCCCTTGATTCGACGCCACGACGATCGCGTCGAGCGATCCACGTGACATGCCCACACGGATCCACCTGCCCCAACCTTGCGCGCGCCGTGCTCCATCCTTGCACGCTGCGCCGGTGACTCACACCCCGGATTTTACAGCAGCGTCCTCGAGAGTCCCCGGCAGCGAGTCGGCAGACTGACACAGAAAAGACTGACACACAAACGGTCTGCACTGCAAGCGCCTCTTTAGCCTTGAAACCGCAGCGAATGCCGCTCAACGCGCGCTTCGATATTAGCGCTGCCGATCACTGCGATCAGCATTTTTCATATCGCATCCTGAGGCAACTTATTACAGTGGAATCGGAGATCACGATCACGGTGGAACCTCGAGGAGCGCCATCGCGCGCAACGCGCGGCACTGGAAGCGCCGGGGGTCGCGTCCGGCGGCGCCCTGAACTCGCGTGGCGTCCGCCGCGCGACCCGGCCAGGCCGCGAGCCTCGGCGCCGCGCTCACGGAAGATCGGTGACCGCCCCGAGCGTTGCACTGCTCACGCACTTGGCGTATTTCGCGAGCGCACCGCGCCGCACATAGGGCGGCGGCGCAAGCCAGGCTTTTTTACGGCGTTTGGCCTCGGCCGCGCTCACGTCCCAGTTGAGTTCGCGGCGCTGCGCGTCGATGCTGACGCGATCTCCGGTGCGCACCAGCGCGAGCGGGCCGCCGACGGCGGCCTCGGGAGAGACGTGACCGACCACGAAGCCGTGGCTGCCGCCGGAGAAGCGTCCGTCCGTGATCAAGGCGACTTCCTTGCCGAGCCCCTTGCCCATGATGGCGCCGGTTGGGCTCAGCATTTCCCGCATGCCGGGTCCCCCCTTCGGGCCCTCGTAGCGGATCACGACGACGTCGCCCGCACGCACCTCGCCGCCCATGATGCCGGCGAGCGCGCGTTCCTCCGAATCGAACACACGGGCCGTGCCGGAGAAGCTCAAACCCTCCTTGCCCGTGATCTTCGCGACCGCGCCCTCCGGTGCTAGGTTGCCGTAGAGCACCACGAGATGGCTGTCCTTCTTGATGGGCTCGGCCATGCTGCGCACGATCTGCTGGCCGGCAGGGTAGGGCTTCACGTCCGCGAGATTCTCGGCGAGCGTGGCACCGGTCACCGTGAGGCAGTCACCGTGCAGCAACCCCGCGTCGAGCAGCGTCTTCATGAGCGGCTGGATGCCGCCGATGGCCACGAGCTCGGACATCGAATAACGCCCGCTCGGGCGCAAGTCGGCGAGCACGGGCACGCGCTTGCCGATTCTCGTGAAATCGTCGAGCTCGAGTTTGACCTCAGCAGCCGACGCCATGGCGAGCAGGTGCAGGACCGCGTTGGTGGAGCCGCCGAGCGCGATGCTGACCGTGATCGCATTCTCGAATGCTTTGCGCGTCATGATCATGCGCGGCGTGATGCCCCGCTCGACGAGCGCGACCACCGCCGCGCCGGCGCGCGCGCAGTCTGCGCGCTTCTGGTCCGAGACGGCATCCTGGGCCGAGCTGTCGGGCAGGCTCATGCCGAGCGCCTCGATCGCGGAGGCCATGGTGTTGGCCGTATACATGCCGGCACAGGAGCCGGGCCCGGGGATCGCCGTGCGCTCCACGTAGCTCAATTGTTGTTGCGTGACCGCACCGCGCGCAAACTCGCCGAGGGCCTCGAACACCGTCACGACGTCGCTGCGATTCGGGCCGGGGCGGATCGTGCCGCCGTAGACGAACACGGCCGGCCGGTTGAGCCGCGCGAGCGCGATCAGACAGCCCGGCATGTTCTTGTCGCAGCCGCCGATGGCGACCACGCCGTCGAAACCCTGGGCGCCGACCACGGTTTCGATCGAATCGGCGATGACCTCGCGCGACACGAGCGAGTAGCGCATGCCCGGCGTACCCATCGAGATACCGTCCGACACCGTGATGGTGTTGAACGTCACGGCCTTGGCGCCGGCGGCCTCGACCCCGCCCGCAGCCAGGCGCGCGAGTGCGTCGATGTGCATGTTGCAGGGCGTGAGATTGCTCCAGGTCGAGGCGATCCCGATCTGCGATTTCGAAAAATCGGCATCGACGAAGCCGACCGCGCGCAACATCGCACGGCTGGGGGTCTGCTTGACGCCGTCGACGATGATGCGCGAATGCTTGCGCGGGTCGACCGCACGCGGCATCGGCTTTGAACGGGTGGCGGAACGGCGCGAACTTTTCTGGGGCATGGCGTGACTCTGGGGCATGACGTGACTCTGGGGCGGCGCGTGACTCTGGGCGTCACGTGACTCTGGGGCGGCGCGTGACTCCGGGCGTCACGTGACTCTGGGCGTCACGTGGCTCTGGGCGGCGCGTGACTCTGGGGCGTCGCGTGACTCTGGGGCGGCGCGTGACTCTGGGGCGGCGCGTGACTCTGGGGCGGCGCGTGACTCTGCGGCTTGGCGTGGTTGGCGTTGATGAGGGCGCGCCGCCTGAAACAACGCCGCGGCAGTTATGCAACGCCGTAGCGCTCGACCAGATACCGATACAGCGCGCGCACGGCCTGGGGTTCGGCGCCGACGCCGCGCCCGGGGCGCTCCTTGGGATTCCAGGCATACAGATCGACGTGCGCCCACTGCTTGGTGGCTGTCACGAAGCGCTTCAGGAACAGCGCGCCGAAAATGGCGCCCGCGAATGAGGACGCCGCAATGTTGTTGAGGTCGGCGATCTTGCTGCCGAGCTCGTCTTCGTAGCCGGCCCACAGGGGCATCGGCCACAGCGGATCGTGCTCGGCGGCCGCCGCCCGGGCGATGTCGGCCACGAGACCCTCGTCACTGCCGAACAATGCCGGCAATTCCGGCCCGAGCGCCACGCGCGCAGCGCCGGTCAGCGTGGCAAAATCGACGATCAGGTCCGCTCCATCGGCATCCGCGAGTGCCAGCGCATCGCAAAGCACGAGCCGCCCCTCGGCATCCGTGTTGCCGACCTCGACGCTCAGGCCCTTGCGCGTGGCGAGCACGTCCCCGGGCCGGAAGGCGTTGCCGCTGATCGAATTCTCGACGGCCGGGATCAGCACGCGCAGGTTCACGGCGAGACGCGCACTCATGAGCATGTGCGCGAGGGCGAGCGCGACGGCCGCACCGCCCATGTCCTTTTTCATGAGCGCCATGCCGGCGCTCGGCTTGATGTCGAGACCGCCGCTGTCGAAACACACGCCCTTGCCGACCAGCACGAGCCGGGGCCGCGCCGAGCCGGGCGCCGTCCAGCGCAGGTCGATGAGGCGCGGAGCCGCGGCGCTCGCGCGGCCGACGGCGTGAATGGCGGGAAAATTAGCCGTGAGCAAGTCTTCCCCAATCCATTCGGTCAGCGTCGCGCCGTGGCGCCCGGCGACGTCCCGGGCGGCGGCAGCGAGTTCGGCTGGGCCGAAGTCGCCCGCGGGCGTATTGATCCAATCGCGCGCCCAGCGCAGCGCCTGCTCCGCGAGCTCGACGTAGGCGACATCCACGTTCGGCAGCGGTTCGAGCAGCGCCGCGCGACGCGCCTGCGCATGGCCCGGCGCATGGCCCGGCGCATGGCCCGGCGCATGGCCCTGCGCATGACGATAACGCTCGAACCGATAGGCGGCGTATGCGAATCCCAACGCAAGCTGGGTCGCTTCGTCCGCACTCCAAGCCTGGGCGAGCACATAGCGCCGCGCCGGCAGCCGTTCGGCGATTCCCGCGCCATGCCACAGCGACAATCGCGCCCCGCGCTTGCCGAGCCCGCCAACTGCGCCGCCGAGCGCGCCGTCCGTGCCCGGCAGCAGCACGACCCGATGCCGTTCGCCCCGAAAGCCCTGGGCGCCGAGCCACTCGCGCAAACCCGCGGCGCGCGCCTCGAGCCAGGCGTCGACCTCGTCTTCGTAGAGCAGCCAAAGCGGCATCGGGGAGCCGGACCCGCCCTCCGCCTCGCTGATCGACACATGAGTACCCATCGCCATTTCTCCGTGCGAGGCCCCGTGTTCACGCGAGGCCCCATGTGCTTGCATCATAAGAGATTCTGTGTTGGTATTTCCGGCTCTTTGAGTCAGACCCCGCTGCGGCTTGAACGCCGCCCTTGCGGGGTTTTTGGTTTTCGGACGGCGACCCGCGCCCGCGTTTATTTCGAGACCGCGGCCCGCGCCCGCGTTTATTTCGAGGAGATCGGCAGCATGCGTTTGTATTCGCAAAAAGATGTGGACCCGAAGGCGCTGCGGGGAGCGCGCATCGCGGTCTTGGGCTATGGCAGCCAGGGCCGGGCGCACGCGCTAAACCTGCACGACAGCGGCTTCGACGTCGTCGTCGGCGTGCGCAAGGGCGAGAGCTTCACCAAGGCGAAGAAGGACGGACTTGCGGTCATGGAACCGGCCGCCGCCGTCAAGGGCGCGCAGCTCGTGGCCATGCTCGTGCCGGACATGACGCAAAAGTCGCTGTACACGGAACTCAAGGCCGCGTTCGAACCCGGGGCGACGCTCTTGTTCGCGCATGGCTTCAACGTGCACTTCGGCCAGATCAAACCGCGCAAGGATTTGGACGTCGTGCTGATCGCGCCGAAGGGACCCGGCGATCTCGTGCGCCGTCAATACCAGCAGGGACGCGGCGTGCCCTGCCTGATCGCGGTCGCGCAGAACCCGTCGAAGCGCGCCAAGGCCAAGGCCCTCGCCTATGCGCACGGAATCGGCGGCACGCGCGGCGGCGTGCTCGAGACGACCTTCGCCGAGGAAACCGAGACGGATCTGTTTGGGGAACAGGCCGTGCTCTGCGGAGGGGCGACCGAACTCGTCGTGAGGGGCTACGAAACCCTGGTCGAGGCGGGCTACCAGCCGGCCGTCGCATACTACGAGTGCCTGCATGAGCTCAAGCTCATCGTCGACCTGCTGCACGAGGGGGGCATCACCAAGATGCACCGCTTCATCAGCGAAACCGCGAAATACGGCGATCTCACGCGCGGCCCGCGCGTGGTCAACAAGGCGACCAAGAAAGAGATGAAGAAGATCCTCACGGAGATCCAGCAGGGCAAGTTCGCGCGCCAGTGGATCGCGGAGAACAAGGCCGGCAGGCGCAAGTACACGAAGCTGCTGAAGGCCGACTTGAATCATTCGATCGAGAAGATCGGCACGAAACTGCGCGCGCGCATGCCGTGGTTGGAATCGGGTAAGACCTGAAGAGGGTCAGCGGGCCGCGGGCGGCCGGGCCGGCGCCGTGCGCCGGGTCCGCCGCGATGCCACCTCAAGGAGACCGCGTCGATGATCGAGCGCACGATGTTCGAAAAGGTTTGGACGGCACACGAGGTGGTCCCGGAAACCGCCGAGACCCCGGCCGTGCTATACGTCGACCTGCATTTGATCCACGAAGTCACCTCACCGCAGGCCTTCGCGGAGCTCGCCGCGCGCTCACTGCCGGTGCGGCGCCCGGAACGCACGCTCGCGACGCTCGATCATTCGACGCCGACGCAGTCCGATCAGATTTTCGGCAACGTGCCGATCCGCCTCGACGCCGCCGCGCGGCAGGTCCAGATGCTCGAACGCAACGCGCCGGCGTTCGGCATCGAACTGTTCGGGATGCGCGATGCCCGCCGCGGCATCGTGCACGTGATCAGTCCCGAGCTCGGCGCCACCCAGCCCGGCATGACCATCGTCTGCGGCGACAGCCACACGAGCACGCACGGCGCGTTCGGCGCGCTTGCCTTCGGCATCGGCAGCACCGAGGTGGGCCACGTGTTCGCGACCCAGTGCCTGCTGCAGCGGAAACCGAAAACCTTCGCAGTCGACGTTGCGGGCCGGCTCCCGCCCGGCGTGACGGCGAAGGACCTGATTCTCGCCATCATCGGCAGGATCGGCGTGTCGGGCGGCACGGGTTACGTGCTCGAGTACCGCGGAGCCGCGATCGAAGCGCTCACGATGGAGGAGCGCATGACGGTCTGCAACATGTCCATCGAGGCCGGGGCTCGCGCCGGCATGATCGCGCCCGACGAGACGACGTTCGCCTATCTCAAGGGCCGGCCGCGGTCGCCGGCGGGGCCTGCGTGGGACGCGGCGCTCGCGCGCTGGCGCGCACTCGCGACCGATGCCGGGGCCAGGTTCGACGCCAGCGTCGCCATCGATGCCTCGAGGCTCGAGCCCATGATCACCTACGGCACGAACCCCGGCATGGTGCTGCCGATCACGGGGTCGATTCCGGCGCGCTCGGATGATCCCGTGAACGACCAGGCGCTCGCCTACATGGGCTTCAAGAGCGGCGAGCACATGCTCGGCAAGCCGATCGACGTCGTGTTCATCGGCAGCTGCACGAATGGCCGACTCGAGGACCTCGAGGCCGCGGCGCGGATCCTGCGGGGACGGCATGTCGCTCCCGGCGTGCAGCTGCTGATCGTGCCCGGGTCCCAACAGGTCAAGCGGGCCGCGGAGGCGGCCGGACTCGGCGAGATCTTCAGAAGCGCCGGCGCAGATTGGCGCGAGTCGGGTTGTTCGATGTGCCTCGGCATGAACGGCGACACGGTCGGCGCGGGCCGGTATGCCGTCAGCACGAGCAATCGGAATTTCGAAGGCCGGCAGGGCATCGGGGCGCGCACCCTGCTCGCGAGCCCCTACACGGCCGCGGCCAGCGCCGTCGCCGGCAGGATCGCCGATCCGCGTGAACTGCTGTAATCGAGGCCGCCCGCATGCAACCCATCACGCAAATCCGCTCGCACTGTGTCGTGCTCGCCCAGCCCAACATCGACACCGACCAGATCATTCCGGCGCGCTTTCTCACCACCACGACGAAATCGGGGCTCGGAAAGGCGCTTTTCTCCGAATGGCGCTACCTCCCCGACGGGGCGCCGAATCCGGGCTTCGTGCTGAACCAGCCCGCCGCCGCCGGCGCGGAGATTCTCGTGGCGGGCCACAACTTCGGCTGCGGCTCGTCGCGTGAGCATGCGCCCTGGGCCTTGCTCGACCATGGCTTCCGGGTCGTCGTGAGCACCGCGATCGCCGACATCTTCCGCAACAACTCGCTCAAGAACGGTCTACTGCCCGTCGTCGTCGATCCGGACGTGCACGGCTGGCTGCTCGAGCATCCCGGCGCAGAGCTCACGGTCGATCTCGAGGCACTGTGCCTCACACTTCCGACCGGCCGGGCGGTGAGCTTTTCGATCGAGCCGTTTGCACGGCATTGCCTGATGCACGGTCTCGACGAACTCGGCTATTTGCAGAGCAGGCTGCCGGAGATCGAACGCTACGAAGCGACGCTGCCGCCGTGAGCCGCGCTCTGATCGCCGTGCTGCCCGGCGATGGAATCGGTGTCGAGGTCACCGCCGAGGCGCTGCGCGCACTCGAGGCGGTTGCAACCCGCTTCGGCCACTCATTCACGTTCGAGTCGGGGCTGCTCGGCGGTGCCGCCATCGATGCAACCGGCGATCCCCTGCCGCCCGCCACGATGGCGCTCTGCGCGCGTGCGGACGCCGTGCTCATGGGCGCCGTCGGCGGGCCCCAATGGTCCGATCCGAACGCGGCCGTACGCCCCGAGCAAGGTTTGCTGCGTCTGCGACGCCACCTCGGGCTGTTCGCGAACCTGCGCCCCGTCGCACCCCATCCCGCCGTGCTCGATGCCTCGCCGATCAAGCCGGAGCTGCTGCGCGGCGTGGACATCATGGTCGTGCGCGAATTGACGGGCGGGATCTATTTCGGCGAGAAAACGCGCACCGCCACCGAGGCGAGCGACCTGTGCCGCTACTCCGTCGTGGAGATCGAGCGCGTCGTGCGCATGGCGGCGCGGCTCGCGCGCGGCCGGCGCCGCCGACTCGTGTCCGTGGACAAGGCCAACGTGCTCGAGACCTCGCGTCTCTGGCGTTCGGTCGTGGACCTCATACTCCCCGCGGAATTTCCGGACGTCCGCTACGAACACATGCTGGTCGATTCCGCGGCCATGCACTTGATCAGGCGGCCGCTCGACTTCGACGTGATCGTCACGGAAAACATGTTCGGCGACATCTTGACCGACGAGGCCTCGATGCTGGCCGGGTCCTTGGGGATGCTGCCCTCGGCGTCACTCGGTGCGGCCGGCCGCGGCGGACTGTACGAGCCGATCCATGGGTCCGCGCCCGACATCGCGGGCCGGGGCATTGCGAATCCCTATGCCACCATCCTCTCCGCGGCCCTGCTGCTGCGCTACTCGCTGCAGCTCGAGCCCGAGGCGCTCGCGCTCGAAGCGGCGGTGTCGGCCGCGATCACGGGCGGAGCGCGGCCCGCGGATCTGTGCGTGGGCGGCACGGGCGGCATTGCGACGCGGCAGGCCGGAGACGCGGTCCTCGCCGCATTGGCGCGCGGTCGGTAGCACCGCTGGCACGGGCCGCGGCCGGGCGTACAATCGTCGCACCCCATGAGCGGATATTTCGCTACGCTGTTCGAACACTTCGGTCCGCTGATCGTATTCCTCGTGGTGTTCATCGATCAGCTCGGAATTCCGATTCCGGCGATGCCGGTGCTGATCGTCGCGGGCGGATCCTATGGCGCGAGCCGGCCGCAGCTCGCACTGCTGTTCGCGCTCGCACTGCTCGCCTGTCTCGGCGCCGATTTTTTCTGGTTTCTGATCGGCAGGACCTACGGCATGCGGGTGCTGAAGACGCTGTGCCGCATTTCGCTCGAGCCGGACTCCTGTGTGAGCCAGACACAGGGTCGTTTCGAGCGGTGGGGCGTCAATTCGCTCGTGATCGCCAAGTTCGTGCCGGGGCTCGCCATCATCGCATCACCGCTCGCCGGCGCAATGCGCGTCGGATGGCTGCGGTTCGGGGTGTTGAGCCTCATCGGCAGCGCGTTGTGGGTGGCCGTCGGGCTCGGCGCGGGATTCGCATTCGCGGCGCAGATCGAACGCGTATTCGCACGGCTCGCCCGCGTCGGCCTGCTCGCCGCGATCGTGGCGGCTGCGCTGCTCGGTGCGTATCTCGTCAGCAAATGGCACGAGCGGCGCCGCTTCCTCGATGAGCTGCGCATGGCCCGCATCACGGTCGACGACCTCTACCAGCTCATCGAAAGCGGCAAGCACCCGATCATTCTCGACGTGCGTACGCAAACTGCGCGAAGCCTCGAGCCGCGCTGGATTCCGAACGCGATCCATGCGCCGATTGCCGAGATGGCGCAGGCACTCAAGAACCTGTCGCGCGAGCAGGAGATCATCGTCTACTGCAATTGCCCCAATGACGCCTCGGCCGCCCTCGTCGCGCGGCAGCTCATGGCCCAGGGTTTCACGAGGGTGCGCCCGCTGCACGGCGGCCTCGACGCCTGGGTTGCGGCCGGTTACGCCGTGCACACTCCGGCCGAGGCCGCGGCGGCCCGAAGCGGGTGACGCGCCCTCGCGCTCCCCTGACTCACCGAGAGGGTGCAGCAGGGGCCCTTAGGCTCGTGAGTCGATCGCAGCGAGCCGCAGGAACGTCCACAACAGGCGACCGCCGACGCGAATCGACGTCATCACGTTGCCGGAGACCTTGGAGGCCCCGCCGCGGCGGCGGCCGTAGCTGACGGGAAGCTCGAGAATGCGCAGTTTGCAGCGAACAGCCCTGACCTGCATTTCGAGGTTCCAGCCATAGGTCATTTCGCGCATGCCGAGGGCGAGCAAGCGCTCTCGCCGGATCGCCCGGAACGCACACATGTCCGTATACCCGGTGCCGAAGCGCAACTTGATCAGAAATCCGATGACGACGCCGATCAGGATCTGATGCAGGCCCATGCTGCCCGGCTCGCGGGTTCCCCGCACTCGCGATGCAATCACGAAGTCGTGCGTGCCCGCAACGAGGGGTGCGATGAGTTCAGGAATGAATTCCGCGCGGTCGCTGCCGTCGCCGTCCATGAACACGAGGATGGCGTCGGGCGCGGCGGCCTGTGCGCCCGCCCAACAGGCGCGGCCGTAACCGCGGCCCGCCGACAGCACCTCTGCGCCGGCCGCGCGCGCGGCCTGCGCCGTCGCGTCCGTGCTGTCGCCGTCGGCTACGATGATGCGCTCCACGACATCGCGCGGCACGCCGGAGAGCGCCGCGCCGATCGCGGCGGCTTCGTTATAGGTCGGCACGACGAGCACGACGGGGACTCGAGCCGCGGACACCTCGACTGCAGCAGCCATTCAAATGCAGTATTGATCGGGCGCGGCCGCCTCGGCCGCGCACTGTGCGATCAGCGTTCCCAGCGCACCGGCCGCCCCGGCATCGACACCGGCCGAGAGGCGCAAGAATGCGCTGCTCGAGTCGTAGCTCGACCAGGCGGCCCCGATGCGGGGCACGCGATAGCCGAAGCTCACACCGGCCGTCAGCGCGAGCCCCGCGGCACGCGCCCGCATCATCAGGGTGTCGATGAAGTCCTCGAGGAATCCTCGCTGGTTCAGGCGCGCATCGAGGAAGCGAAAGGCGAGCACGCCGCCCAAATGCGGATAGGCGAGCGCTTCGTCATGATCGGGATGATCCGGGCGGCCGGGGAACACCGGCAACAACACGACCGCGTCGGCCGCGCGGGCATGCTGCTCCACCGCGCACGCGACGGCTTGCGCGCACACCGTTTGCGCCTGCAGGTAGGCGAGGTACGCGGCGCGGGAAACCCGCGGCAGGATGATCGGCTCCGCGGCGATCGCACCTGATCCCCGCCTGAGTCTTTCGAACCGCCCGGCAAGCGCGGGCTCGGTCACGACGACGCCCGCTGGACCCAAATCCATGCCGAACTGCAGGTACTTGCAGCCGCTCTCGTAATACAGAACGCGGATGTTGTCGGGCAACGGCAGCGCGAAGGGATTGAACCCGCCCGACAATAGCGTGCCATCGATGACGACCCAGGTTTCGGCGGCACGGCACTCGCCGAGTTCGCGCAGCAGCCGCGCCAGATCGAGGAGACGCAGGTCCGCCGTGTTCGTGAGCGGATCCACGAACACGACGCGCGGTTGGTGGACGGCGATAGCGTCCAGCATGGCGTGCCGGCTGGCCCCCGCGGCCACGTGGGTCGCAAGACACGGCAGCGTGCGCAACTGTTCCTGTGTCTCGAAATAGACGCCGGGATGGATCAAGACCCGATCACCAGGCCGGCAGACGTCGCGCAGCAGAAAATTTTCGATCAGTGCATAGGCCGCCATGCCGGACGAGGTGAGCAGCAGCCGGGCATGCGCGGCATCGAAGCCGAGCAAGGCGGCATAGGCGCCCTCCTGCCGAGTCGTCTCCGCGCAGCCGTAGCGTGCATAGGCAACGCCGTCCCGGGCCGCCGCGAGCGGAAATGAATTGAGCGCGTGACTCTCCTGGGAGGCGGGCGCGCTCCAGGCCGCGAGCGTCGAGAGCGCACCGATGAGCCGATAGGCTGAGCGCAGCGTCGACTCTTCGAGGCCGGCAGGGGCCGGCCCGATGTCTGCACCGTGGGATCGCAGCGCCCCGCGCAACAGGCGCCGACCCTCGTCGGCCAGAATGTAGCCCAGCACGCGCGTCGGATCCGCATCGCCCTTGCGGCGATTTTCCTCGCGCTGCAAAAAGCGGTCCATGAGGTCGATTGCCTGCTGCAGGCGTGCAACGGCATCGTCCCGCAGTTCCTGGTCGAGCGCGAGCGTCAGGCTCGCGGCGGCTCCGGTCCCCGGGCCGCGCCACGGTGCCGCCGCAGCCGCCGCATCCGCCGCAGCCTCACCGGCCTCCCCGAGCCGCGAAAAATACGTGAAAGAACGATCGAATTCGGTTGCCATCGGCTCTAGAGGCTCCAGCGCAGTCCACATCCGCTACAGGCCGGCGGCGGTGCGTCGCTCTGCAGCGCCGTGCGAAACTGTCGATATCCCGGGCCATTCCAGATTTCCTGCAGCGATTGCTGCGCGGCGTCCCCCAGAGTGAAGCTCTCGTAGCCGCGCATCGAAAAGGGCGCGATGCAGCAGGGGATGGCGCGGCCGTGTGCCGTGAAGTACATGAGCGTCCAGGGTCTGCGGCACAGCGACCAGGGCTGATCGTCGTTCTGGCGCTTGAGGCTTGCTTCGGGTTCCGCGGCACCGGATGCATCGAAAGCAACGCCGAGCTCGGCGGCGACTCGCTGGGCCTCGCGCAAAAAGCCGGCCTCCTCGTTTGCGAGGCGTTCGAACAGCGAGGATTCGGGCCGCGCCAGGCCCTGCCCCTCGGGGAAATGCACGAGACGCTGCAGATGCACCTCGGGAACCCCGACGTCGGCGGCGAGCCTGATGAATTCCGGCAACTGCTCGAGCGTTTCACGCAGGCCCGTGAGCCACAACGACAAGCGCGGGTGCGCCGCCCCCAGGCGCTGTTTCAGGATCACGAAGTCGCGCACGTTGGTCACGATGCGATCGAACCAATCGCGCCCGCGCACGAGCTTGAAGGCGCCGGCTTCGGCGGCATCGAGCGAAATGCGCAGCTCGTCGAGTCCGGCCTCGATCAATTCGCGCCCTTTCTTGGGACGCAGCAGCGTGCCGTTCGTGTTGAACAGCACGTAGCTGCCGCGGTCCTTGAGATATCGGACCATGCGGGGCAGGTCCTTGACCATCATCGGCTCGCCGATTCCGTGCAGGACGACCCTCGCGATGTTGGGAACCTGGTTCACGATGCGCGTGAACAGATCCCAGCTCATGTCGGCAGGCGGCTCCAAGTCCTCATAGGTTCGCGGACAGGTCGTGCACAGCAGATTGCAGCGATTGGTGGTCTCGAGATAGAGGCACACGGGCGGATTCTCGGCCGTGGCGCTGCGGTTCGAACCCGCTGCGTCGAAGTAACGGCGCGGATCCGCGCGGCGCGCCTCCGGCGCGTTGGCCATCTGCGGCGCGCCCGCGCCGTTCACGGGCTGCGGAGCGCCCCCGCCCGCGGCGCATGGCGCAAGATCCGGATCACGACAGAGTTCTGGCACGGTTTGCATCGATTCCCTCCATTTTCTTCGAGCGGCGGCTGACCCCGGCTTGCAGCAACAGCAGCAGCAAGAACGGCACGTAGAGCAACGCCTGGCTGCCGGCTCCGAGTGGATACGGGGTCACGTACATCAGCACGCAGGCTGCCGTCAGCCAGACGTGCGCGAGCGAAAATTCAAAGCACAAGAACGGCACGAGCCAGGCGAAGTACCAGGGATCGTGGGGCGAGACGAGCAGCGTGAAGGCGCTCGCGAGCAGGAAGGTCCCGGGAATGCCCGAGCGATCCGCAGCGTCGCGCCGATGCCACAGCACCCACACGGCCAGTGCGGTCATCACGAGCGCCGCGACCGGCAGATAGTAGCGCAGGCCGTCCGTCGGCAGTGAGAAGCGAGTCTGCAGCAACGCCCATAGGAAAAAGCCGGTGCCGCTGCGCAGGCCCTCCTCGCTGACATAGCCCGGCATGAATCCGAGCACACCGCTGCCCGCGCCAAGATACGGTGCATACAGCAGCACGGCAGTCAGCACGAAGGCCGACGGCATTTTCCAATCCCAGCGACGGTAGACCGCCGGCGCGGCGAGGCACGGATAATATTTCACGAGCGTCGCCGCCGCGAGCGCGACGCCGGTCAGGATCGGCGCACGCCGCGCGGCGCACAGGAAGGTGAGCAGCACGAGCGCGATTGCGAGCGCATCGACATGCCCCGTGCCCGCAAATTCCCAGATGGGCAGCGGATGCCAGGCATAGAGCAGCACGCGGGTGGCAGGCAAGCCTCGCTCCTGCAGCAGCGCGATCAGGCAGGCGATGCTGACGCCGTCGAACGCGAGCATGCCGAGCTTGAGGCCGAGAACGCTATCGCTGAGGCGCTCGATGCCCAGGAAGGCCAGTTGGGCCGTCGGCGGATAGATCGTGTGCGCATAGGTTGCGCGATTGATGTGCGGATAGATTGCTGCGTCGCGAAGCGGCGCGAGCTGCGGATCGGCGGGAACGTAGCGGTACGGATTGATGCCTGCCGCTGCCACGCGCCCGTCCCACACGTAGCGGAACGCATCGGTGGAGAGCGCTTCGGGCGCAAACAGCGCGATCACGCGCATGAGCGCCGCCACGGCGAGAATCGCGAGCAGGGTGCGGCGCGCGCGCGGTGGCGGCGCGGGCCGCAGCAGGCGCCACGCCGCAAACGCGTAGACCGCGATCATCGCGAGGAACACGCCCACATACGCCATGAGATACCAGCGCTGCAGACACCACAGCGCCACCAGGGAACCGATCAGCAGCAGGATGGCGGGAATTGCCAGGCCGGTGCGCGGCGGCAGGCCTTCCGTCACGAGACCGCCGCCGCATCGCGCGCGAGCGGAACCGCGATCGCGTCTGCCGCATCTGCCGCGTGCGCATCTGCCGCGTGCGGGTCCGCCGCGTGCGGGTCCGCCGCGTGCGGGTCCGCCGCGTGCG
>Ga0116229_10006604_pt1 | contig 18600 bp, 12 predicted proteins | sample S1TSphgellanicum_3_FD_87313 | JGI IMG/M metagenome (GOLD analysis project Ga0116229, IMG submission 87313) | Host-associated microbial communities from peat moss isolated from Minnesota, USA - S1T2_Fc - Sphagnum magellanicum MG | ecosystem: Host-associated > Plants > Peat moss > Unclassified... | reverse complement strand
GGAGAGGGCATTCCTATGCTCCTGAAAGTTCCACGTCTGTATGATCCATGGGGCGGTTATAGTATTATTGGCTTTGGTGATATCCTCCTTCCAGGCCTTCTTGTCTCCTTCTGTCTTAGGTGATAACCCTGCCTTTGCCTTTTTGAAGATTCCTCTTTTTTTGCTTGTTAGTCAACTTAGGTCCTTCCTTTTTGCTCATGAGATGAGATATTGTTCCAATACTGTAGGTTTGTTTTATTCCCTCTGGCTGTTCACCTCCTGTTTAATATGGGGTACGAAGACTGCTCAGTTGCTACAGAAAATCAAAACAGTAGGAACCATAGTTCTGTAGTTGGCCTAGTATGTGCTTGTAACCTATTGGGTGAGCCACAAAGAGGCTTCCACGCTGACTGGAAGTAGGTGACTCTTATAGACAGCCACTTGCACACCTTTAAGCACAAAGGGTTTTCAGAAACTCTGGGATGGCAAATGTAAAGTTGAAGTAGCTTCTTCTCTGTAATTTAGGTTAAGGATGGAAATGTAGGACATGACCTGTGAAAAAGCAGCTCCATTCTAAAAGGATCTCACAGTGTTGCCTAGCTAGAATGGACACACTGCATCCCATACAAACTCAAAACTTAAGCACCCAGTCTCCTGATATCGTTTCTTCAACCTGTGTCTCATGGTTGATGCCACTGCAGTTCACTGACTGTTCAAGATTACGTCTTGGCAGGTATGACTGGATGGCGAAAAAGAACTTCTTCAATGGATACTTCTTATGGACAACAATTGGTTATGGTGTAGGTAAGGACCTGAGTTTGACATTGGGTGATCTGCCTTTTCTTTTATTTGTTTGACATGCATGAGCTCTTGCCAGACAGAAAAGTGAGCTCTTGCTGAAATACCATGGTATTGCCATAATGGTTAAGATTCTGGCTCAGTTAATGTGGCTGCAATTGGCAAGCAATCATGCTTTTCAGTTGCTAGACTCCAGCCAAAATCTGGAGAATTTTTTTGAGGATGCTAGAAAATTGAGGAGATCCACAGAGGTGTTACCTTTCTAAGTTTATCTTGCTCAGTAATTGTGGTTGGTAGATTGGTGACATTTTCTCACAATCATTGGTGATATTACAATGTTTTCTCAATTTGCAGGGTTGTTCACAACATATGTGGCACTCAATTTGATGGATGGGAATGGGCAACCTGCCCTACTCTACATTGTGCCCTTTACTTTAGGTATGTTCACATTCCATGGGGTTTAGGAGATGAATTCATGTTCTGGAGCTTTTGGAAACTCATGCTCCAGTTTTCATCTTCTAGTTCCATGTACACTAGGGTAATGCTACATCAAACTGCATGTTCATGTGGGTTGGTGGTCATCAAATGGGCCAATATAATGCCTGCAATCAGTCTCTAATTAGTGGAAATGTGGAACAGGCACAGTGATTTTGTTAGGCTGGTGGCGGAAAGAGTTGAAGGACTTATGGAACAATGGAGAGGATACATCAGGCAAAATAGAGACCTCAACACAAAGCAACGAGGCACAGAATAATCAACTGAATCACGAGGATTTTACTCCACTGGACATTCCTCAAAGTTAGTATAGCTAATTCTTCAAGTTTTCAGTTGAATACCAGTATGCTTCCTCAAGATATCAGGGAAAGCTTGGTTCAACTGACACAGCAGCTATCTGCTCTGCAAAAATGGATGCTCTCAGTGATGTAAATTTTTGTTTTTCCCATTCCAAGATGCTTTGGTTACTCAGCCTGTAGAATAAAAGTGCAGCATGAACCTGAATCAAAACTGATTTTAATATTCAATTGGGCTCTTCACCATTGTGTTCTCGCAACCAAATTAAGTGCATGGCACTGGACAGTGTGTTCCATTGCTGGATTAATGCACTGTTCCATTTGGAGATTTTGTGTTAGTTTACTGATACTTTGATGCCTCAGAAATGTAAGTATCAGGATCTGTAAGTATCAGGATCTCTACTTCTTTTGTGGTTGTAAGGCTGTTGTTTGAACTGTTCAGAGTCCCAAAAGTTATGGGGTCACACCTTCAAATGTGGTGCTGAATTACTTCTGTGGGGGAAATGAGGATTGCAGCTGCATTTATATGAGGTTGCAGGACTCAGATCTCAAGGTCTTCTCTAGAAATTTCAATCCTGAATGTAGTGGGCTGTGGCAAGTGGACTCTTCATGGCAAGTTGACTCTTGGATGTGCCAATACAAGTGGAGAATCAGGATGTTCAGGTTCAGTTGAATGTCTAACCAGGAACTTTTTTGTTTCTGCAATGCATTAATGAACAGGGTTGCAATGTGATTAAAATGTTGCCAGGAATGTGTCCATTTTTTGTGGAAGCAAGCAGTGATGTGGGCAATGCATGCATCGGGCAAAGATTTCAAAAGTGAGTTCTGGTAGACAATTCAAAATGCTACCATTAAACATTGAACTGGTGCTTCACTCAAGATAACTAAGAAAACAAATTCAGACTACCAAATCTATAATCCCATTGGCTTGAAATAAAAATCTTTGGGCCTACACGTAACCCTATTCTGCTGAATATTGAAATTAATGGTCCCTTCTAAACATTTCCATTGGTCCTTTAAAATTCAGACAAACTTAACCAAACCCTAGGACACATTTAACTGTCAGGTAATGGGCTACCCCCTGCCCCCTTATAAATGTACCATGTTTGCAGTTGGAAAGAGTAGTAAAATCAGCAAAAGCAACTAGTGAAATTAACACCAATGAAGGTAAATCTAGATCAGTGGTGCCTCTTGCGTTCAATTGCGTATTTTATGAGGACATTTAAAACATAGATAACCTTAAGACTATAAGAGAGTAAAAGGTAATCTAACCCTAGAAAATGATGGTAAAAGCAAAATAGAAGTGATTGATAAGGGCCTTGAAAAACTATCTAAAGAGTTGATAAGGCAAACTTCTCAAAAACTAGCCAAGCAAATAATCATTTCTAAACTGGATGGTGGGAGTAGGCCTTTTTTTCTGTTTTGATAGTTGACAAAGTCGTGCAATCTACTTTAGAAAAAACTAGTAGAACCCTTATTTGAACCTCTTTTTAAAAAATCAAGCCATAGTTTTTGTCTTGAGAAAAGTTGTCACTAAGCCCTTTGAGAACTCCGATATATTCGTAGATAGTAATGCTTTGGCTTATACAAATTGATATTGAGAAATTTTGATTTCATCATAATCTGTTTATTAAGGAAATCAAACTAGTACTGCGGTCCAAAGCATTATAGGATTTTATGTGAAAGCTATATAATGCAAGCTATGTCAACATATACAACCTTACAAATCAAACGTAGTTCAATATACAGGCTTTAAGGGACTTTATAATATCTTCGTTTCATGCCAATATTTTCTTATATAAATTAGACTGCTATATGGAAAACATACTAATACCCAAATACATTGTACAGGATATGCATCTTCTATTAGCAGAATATAAGAAGAGACTTCATCTTGATCCAAAGGACAATGTCTTTTGTAAGGATCCATAATTAGAACTGGCTAGTTTTGCTCTCAAACATCGTAGGTAAATTGAAACAAATAAACCTTGCTGCAAACTGGACCTTAGAGGATTTCAAAGACTTAAGTATCTTTGATCATGGTGTAAATAACACCATGTCAGGTGTTATAGGTAGCAAACAAGATGCCTTGGAAATCCAAAGGGCTATGCAAAACTTTATCAAGGAAAAACTGAAAGTAGACATGAAAAAATGAAAAGATTCAATATTAAACGCAAAGTCCGAAATGGCCAAATACTTAGATGCATTAGTAACATATTATGGTATTAGAAGTGTTATGGAAACTTTAAACATTGATAAGGTCACATCAAAACAACCAGACTTCAATTGATAAAATGTTTACAATTAATTGTTTTTATTAAGGACTTAATAACTAGAGCCTTGGAACATCAATGTGCAAAATAAAATGCCAAAAGATCAGCCCAACCAACCTCCAATCAACAATTGGCGGCCCTAAAAGACAAAAACATTGTAACTTCTTTTTCATTGATAATACATGACATTGTTAATTATTATTTATTTGTGAAAAAATATTCTTCCCTATGGAAAGTCATGTCCATCTAGTCTTTCACTCTAACTTTAGCTAGAAAAAATGGCCTACAGGCGGCTAAGGCTACTTTCCATGAGATCCAAACTTGCAGATCACAATAAAAGACCATAGGAGGGGTAGCCTTATTATACCACTTTACTTCTCTGAAAACTTTGGGATTTCACACAAGAGAAAAGCCCCTCTTAATTAGTGAGGTAGTTATATTCGATAAACCTTATGATGGAGTGAAGTGTAGAGATATCTAAGAAAAAAAAATTCAGACCACTAAATCTTGCAATTTCGTTGGCCATAAATTTTTTTTTTTTATGCACAAGCCTATTCAAAACCCTCTGTATAGTACACTAATACTATAACTTTTTGAATCTTTAAAGATTAATGTTAAATCATAAATTGTACTGAACATAATTTGAAGATAAATGACGCCAAATGAACTAATGTGTTGAAATCAAGCAAATTTATTGCAAGATATATAGGTGGAAAGTAGGTATAACCACATGCCATCTTTCCAATGGCATGTTTGCAAAATGGAAACACTAATCAGATAGGGAAATAAGAAAGGGAAAATCTTGATTTTAGTTGAAGTTGGCAGTGAGATTAAAAGGATTTTTTGTGGTTGCTGTAGTCGCGGGTCATGTAGTAAAGGCATGAGGAGTTTTGGTTGGTAACGATCTTAACAGTTTTTCCACCTTGAGATGTTACATTTGGAAATTCATTTGAAAATTCTTGTCAAATCTAGTGAATCTAAGTTGGTTTTATTGCAACAACAGGGGGAGGTATGTATATCATGCAACACACTTGGTTAGTATTATACAAATGGTCTACTAATGCATACAACCCTTTCTTAAAGAAGAAGAGGTCACAAGCTAAAGCCACTGGGGAGGAGGAGCTTCTCAATCATGAAAACTTCAGTTCTCATGAAAATTATTAACTGATTTTCATAGGTTTGTAGATCGTGGAATCATTGAATTTTATCTTTATTTTTTGTTATTCTTTTATGAAAACTTTGGTGTGAAAAAAATGTACATACAACCATCAAATGATGACATAAGTTGTTGCAACTAATATGACGGTGCATCGCAAGTGAATTTCTTTAGTCAACTCCCTCACAGAATATATATTTTTCCCCATGGAAAGAAAATGTACTTATAATAATATTTTCCCCATTGATTGGCTTTGAACCCTTGCTAATCATTCCTAAACGAGTTTCAAGCTTGGGTTTAGGGTTTAACCCTAACAATGAAAATACATTTGATTCCCTAAACTAATCATGACCTTATGGTACACATTATATGACCACGAATGGCACAACATAATTTGCCATACTAAAGACAAACAACGTGTACTATAGACTTGACACAAAGTCTAGATATGTTTACATTTTTGTGACAACCGAGTAATCTTTCAAAGGTGGACATTTTCTAATTGAAGACGTCAATGGCTCAAGTGTTCGTCCTCAAGTTCTACTAATTAATCTCCGGGTGGCCTAAGTTTGGGAGGAATGTAAGAGGTGCAGAGAGTGCAGAGCTCTTGGTTTCATTGGACCATGAGCGTGCAATATGGTCTGAAGGAAGAATCCATATGTTGTTCTTGCAGCACAGAGACAGAAATTCTGAAATAATCCTGAACAATTCCAGGAAAATAAAATTCAAGATGAAAATTGAAGATGAGGAAGTTATAGTAGCAAGTTCAAAGGATGAAATCTATCAACAACATGATTCAAATCGCCAGATTGATTTATATGGGTCTGGATAATTGTACTTAGCTTTTGCTCCAACTGCGCCCGCTGCTTTGATTTTCTGCTACATTCGTATTTACTGCTGAGTTCAATTTTCATCTAGACCAGCGGCTAGAACTGCAGCCGTGGTGATCATCAACTCTGGCTCTTGTCCAGGAACACATGAGAGCTTGATTCATAATGTGAATATTCCTCATGCATGGAGTTCTTATCCACAACTGCTCTCTTGAACCAGCTTTGAACTACTCTAGCTGCTCACCTTTCGATCCAATGTTGTTGCTTCCCCAGGGATTGCAACAACTACATCTCCACTACACTCATGTGATTATGTTAAGCATCTGCCTTCCATTCTCAAAGATAACAAGCTGGTTGCTTGAATAGCTTGTTGGTTCTCATGATGTTCCACAAGTACTCTGGCTAGTCCCTACACAGTTTTCTGGCTAGATGAGTGGCATTCAAAGTTGCTTGTAGCTTGGACTAGTCCCCAATGCAGATTAGACAGAAAATTCTTGTACGTGGTCAACAATGTTGTTGTCTGAGTTGAGACCCATACCTTTCTTTTCATGAATGCTTTTGATGGACACAAGATCAATTAGGGAACTACCAAAAAATATCAACATGACATCAACATGACTTCAACATTTCATCATCTCTTATTTCCTATTGAATTGTTAAAGGGTAAGTAAAGTTTAGGGTAAAACTAAGCACACTCAACACCTTTTTTCAAAGGCACAATAATAAAGAGTTGACAATGAAATATGACTTGACGATGTGTAATCATTGCACAAAATTTATGTTTGAATTATATTTTTAAAATTAAAATTAAATTTTTACATGAATTCAAATGATGATCTCAAATCAAGTAAAATGTAATAATTTATTTATTTATTTATTAATATAAAAACTTCTTAAAACAATTTAGATCAATTTCAAAAATTCTTATTTAATTTATTATGGACATTAGGGATGGTTTTAAGTGATAAATTAGTGCTTGCTCACTCTGAAATGTTGATAGAAATTATTCATGTTTAAATGTATCATTCTTTAATGCACATTATATCAAAATATGTAGATCATATGAAACATATTGAATCCTAAATCAAGTTGAGAATTTACACACATGTTATTAAAGAGTCACTACAGGTGCAATGGGTTATTTTATCATAGACATACCCTAAATGTTCAAGCTAGATTACAATAAGCTAATATTCACTTATATAATGTCCCTATCCCACTTTGGAATTCTTTTTTCCCCTAAATATTTGCAAGGAATGATAATAATATTCCTTTGAAAGTCATAGCAAGGTAAGATTGGTGTGAGGTCAGTGTTGCCTCCGTCTTACTAGGAGGTGATACGAGCATCAAGCTGATATTGCCTCAGGTCATACCAGCCTCAGATGCTCCTGGATACCGGAGCATAGACCCATATAACTTATATTCACCATGCCAATTTTCAATATATATAGCAGATCAACACCGGTCCCCACCAAGCAAATCATAAGCACGTTACAAAATCCAAAAGTCCTTATTTGTCAAGCTGTGAACACTCTTAACACATGAGAAGGGAGTTTAATCTTAGAAACCCTATTCTAATCTTATAGACCCTCAACTTGCAGTTTGAGTCTATCCTGAGACCCTATTTGGATCTTGGATACCCTCCACTTACGTTTGAGTCTATTTTGAGACCCTTTTCTTCTGACTGTAAAAACAAAAAACCTGTTCCTGTTTTGCCTTTGTTCTTTGGAGCATCCCCAGAGGTGCTGAGTTTGTGACCCTGCAAAAATATTTCTCACATTCAAGTTTAGTTATTTACTTTTTTCCAACCCCACCCATGAAACTAAAACTGGGACTGTAATAGGTGGGAGACCACTAATAGCAACCCACCTGGACTAATCAAATTATCCAGCCAATCAACAATAGGTGTTAGGCTTTGCAGTGCCTTTTATCAGCTTCAACATCCTGCAAAAGTGCAGGGTTAAAACCATTTAGTTGAGCCAAACTGGCAGGTTGTGCCTTTTCTTCATCCAATTTTGTGTTGCAGGGCCACATACTGAGCATCAGTGGAGCTGCTCTTGGGGGAATTGTGCTGGGAAAATTTTGTCCAGTTTGGAGCACTGTCTGTTGGGGTGCTGGGTTGCACTCATAAAGCCCCTATTACAGTTGAACGCACCTTGACAGCTGGATTTGACTACTTTTAACTTGTTTCAAATAGGACTTTCCTAAGGGTAAGCCTCCTCATTATGAGTAATTATGGTTGTATTAAACCCCTAGCAAGCCCCTCCTTGGGCTGATTCCTCCTTTTGCTCCTCAGCCTATGGGGTAGTAACAATCGTTTCCAGCTGTTGTCCCCCTCCCAAGGGCAGGTTCTTACGTGTTACTCACCACCAGATGTAAATTTTCAACTTACAGGTTCTTGACTTCAATAGAGCACCCAGACTGTGGCCTTTCTTCCCATTGGCAAGTCTTTCAGTGTGATCCTTTTTACCAGGGACCTGACCTATCACAAGAATTTTTTTTTTATCAGGACTATAGGATTGAAAATAAAGATTATCTATTCTTTCTTTTATTTCGAGAGAAATATCAGTGTTGCTTATAGTTTGTTCTTAGCCCATTTTTGGTTTGAGGTCGTCTTGTATCGAGATGTCATTTAGTCTCTTGTCCCCAATAGTTTGGGTAATCTGCTCTCTCGTTGAGGCTCTGCAATGCTCGATTTGTGCGTGTCATCCTTGCGAAGGGGCCATGTTAATTTTCTCTGTATCGTTCCAATTTTATCAGATGTCTTTGAAGAGACTCTGCAATGCTAGCAGGGGTTTTCTTCCTATTTTGGTCTTATCATAATTTATCAATAGCAGACTGAGAGCTTGACATGTGCATTTATGTGCGTCGAGTTTCCTCTGATTAACTGCGATTCCAGTTTGACCAAAAAAAACTTTGATTTGCTAGAGGGGCTCATTTGAAAACCAATAACACGTAAACCAGGGGATAATTGAAATCCTTACACCTTGTGGCTACCGTTATTGGGGTTTGAGGAAGTTGCAAACATAATGGGAGCATTGACATTTTGAAGGGGGGGGGTGGTGGTCGGGGTATTGACAAATAACCATTGTGAAGCATAATAGTTCAAGGGCTCTCTTACAAGGTGAATGATTTCTTCCATTTTTGTAAACTGTCTTCTTGATTTTTACTTTCTTTCCAGCATTTCCTTACATTTCAAAGATTTTTTATTCATTTAACAATATTATTGTCAGATCTAGTGCAAGGCCTCCTTGCTCCTTTACAAGTTGTATAATTTGAGCAAGCCGTAGCGATTTTTCAGCAGGCTGCTGCACTTGGTCGGAGTTCCTGATTTTTTTCGCACCTTAGTCTCTAGTCGATTTATCGATTTGTGACAGATGAGCTGGCTGCTGCACTTGGTTGGAGTTCCTGATCTTTTTCGCACCTTAGTCTCTAGTCGATTTATCGATTTGTGTAAGTCGATTTATCGATTTGTGACAGATGATAGCTCTTTTGTCTTAAGTCTTCTTTGTTATTGTTGATTGTCATTTTGTACCCATGAGTACTCTTTGCATAGGTCTTTACTTGATTTTTGATTTTTGTTGATTGTTTACTTTTGTTTTTTCTTTGGGTTGTGTCTACTTGTGTTCTCATCGCCTTGTACTTTTGATGGATGGGTTCCCATCCTTGATTTTTATTTAAAGAGTTTTTCTTCCACTCTATAAGCTGCCTTCTTGACTTTTTCTTTCTTTTTCTTGCCAGCATTTCTTTATATTTCAAAGATTTCTTTACCCTTCAGTAACATCATCGTCCCATGCAGTGCAAATTGTCAGAAAAATGAGAGTAGAGATCTGAAAGATTCAGGAAAATGAGAGAAAGCGACTGACAATCAGGGGGAGAGGATAGTATCTAGATACATAGACAAACTAAAAGGAAATTGAAAAGAAAAAAGATACCTACCAACCAATCAGAAGACTATTCGGTGTGTAAGCATTACGATCATATCACCAATAGTCATTCGACCTAACACGACTGTCGATCCTTCTACCCGTACTCTGTATGTCTCGTGTGTGCGTCTCCCTCTTTTCCTCATCCACCCCCCACTGATCAAATCCGGATTTTCACTTGTGGATCTTTGATTCTAGAGCTGATTTTCGGGGCGCTTCTTCTCACCGCGATCCTGCATCTTTTGCGACCGTTCGCAGCTCTTTTGGTGTGGTATGCGAGAAGTTGTTACGGTTTTTATCGACCACTTCGGCGGCGGCGGCGGCGGCGGCTGCGCCCTCAAAGGGTTGGTTCATCATCAGCTGCTATGCACAAGAGGTTACTCTGTCGAATCTTTCCCTTCTAAGTGTTGATGTGAAAAATGAATTATTCATTCTCTGTTTTTTCTCTGATGGTCTTGTTCTGCATGAACCAGTTCTCGTGCAAGTGATCCTTGATTTGTTACACTATTATTTGCTGCAGATAAAGCTGATCTCTACATAGTCCGGCAATATTTACAGGCGCAGGTAAGCAGTTTCTTTTAAAGATTCTTGTAACCGTTTTCTTACCGGATGCTTCCTTCTTCAAAGAAGTTAGCTTTGAATATATACATATGTTCATGCATTTTTGAGGGGCTCTTTGCTGCTTGGACTGAAACTTGAACCATATAATCTCTGATCATATACTCTAGAACTTTTTTTTTTGCTACCTCTCATATTCATGTTTAACAGCTGCTTAATATTCATGACACCTTGTAAAATCCAATCATGAGCTAGGGACACAGACGAATGTTATGGTGATGTTTTTTTTTTGACACTAGTGAACTGTGATCCTGGTGTATATGTACCTGTCTGTAGTTATACCCTTGGAAAGTTTGATCCAAATAGGTAGAGAGTGCAGCCATAAGGCAGCTTTGCAGATTTGAAGTTTAAGAGCATCTCCCACCAAATTTTCCTGCTGCAAACCGTCATAATAAATGCTCTTCCTCATCCAAACTTTGCTTTGCAGTGCGTTGATGGAGATGCTCTAAGGAGATAAATTGTGAATAGAACTTCACACATGTAGGTTCACATGTTTTGATTGCTATTGCAACATGTGAACCTACAAGCCTCACAATTACTATCCAATATGCTTTTCCCTTATGTTTTCGTTTATGGGTTCTTTGTTTATGGGTTGATATTCTGGTGTCTTAGGCATAGAGGAACCACACCAATCCATCCCGAAGTTGGTGGTGACACTCTACTGCGATGACAATACTCATCGCAATACTGTGAGGGAAGCTCTATGGAAAAATAGCTCGACCCTGGTATGCAAAAAAAGTCCCACGCCTCCAAATCTTGAAATCTCTGAAGACGTGTTTCTATAGTAGACCGATTAGTTAACATACCACCTAGTCAGCCATACAACTGTGAATCCGTTCACGATTCTTCATTATCAATTTGATCTCGAGAATAAATTCTTCCAAGAACGTTCAAGTGTTTGCCATTTTTCCCTTTCCAAATGAAAAATAATAAAAACTTCGATGTGATTTATTATTCATCTTTTTTTTTCTTGACAATGAAGAGTGGAGTTTTTTTATTTATGCCAATTAACTCCCTCTCAATGTAACAGTAAAAGCAAGACGTGTGGGTGGATCAACTTATCAAGTACCTATAGGAAAAATTCTTCTACGAGAAGGTTTCACTCTTGCATGATCAGCTAGTGATGCAATATAAACTTTAATGTCTCTGCTTTTGGGTTGATAGTCAAGAGCCTTGACTTGGGCTCCGGGGTAAGTAATAACAGTCTCCTCTTGGACAAGAATATTCTATGTGAAACAAAAGTCTGAAAAGCCTTAATCTATTGAGTGCAGCTTCTAGATAATCTGCTAGAAAAGTCTAATCCGCTAGATATTAAGCTTCTTTGTAAAGGATCATAGGGGGTGATCTGATTACAATAAGAGTGCTGAGTTTGAATTTGTGCACTTTGATGACCATGCTTAATGTAAAGTGTATTTACTTGCCGTCTGTGACAACTAGCGTCCCCAAGGGTTCCTACAAAGTCATTCCCAACTTGATGATTGCTGAGTTATAGACTTTGATTCAAGTTCAGGTGATCTCAGGAAATTTTCCAGAATCTGTTGTTAACTTTATCTGTTAAGTTTTGAAGCGTGGAACTCCACTTTTGCAGCCTTATGAGCAGCAGCTTCCTACCAGCTAGTAGGTGGAGGAAAAGACATGTGACAAGAAATCCACACTTTGCAACTGGGACTATATTCTGAAGTGCTATGCCATCCACTTGGAGAAGCTGGTCAACCTGCAGGAGAGAAATCTAGGGGAATATTTAATGGAGGGAACACTCCAGAGCTTGGAGAACTTTGCACTGGTACCTGCTCTTAGATTTACAATGTCACACGATCTGTTAATGTTTGCTGCAAATTTGCTTCTTGGGCTATATTGGCTATGTTGTTCATGTAGTTAATACCACCACCAAAGTTGCAGCACCATACAGTTTGAGTGGCATTGTAAATCTAGGAGCCAGCCCCAGTGCAGAAACAAAGTTACTAGAGATGGGATCACTCAGCCTATAAATGAATCCAACATGGTGATGAGTTTCATCAAATCGGTTTCATCCTGGAGCAAGCACAGACTTTCTGGCCCAGGTATGTGATGATATATATACATATATATGCATTTGAACTTTACAAGCTGTGCAGTGAATGGCAATGAAAGACGATTTTTTGGAGGATGCTAATCTATCTATCAAGGAAGGTAGTTTGTTTTGTTTTGTTTTGCAGTTATGAGATCCACTGAACCTTGATGCCTCAGATCGTGTTCTCGGTGTCTTTGGAAAGCTCTCAACAAGGAGGGGTGCATGGGTTTGATTCCATGTCGTTTGAACTTGCTGTGCAAAAGTTCTTGAATATTGAATGATTTTTTCACTGAAAATTAAATTAGATCGTAGCTGAAAATTTCGATGTTTTTGGAAAGATCTTAATGAGCAGGATTTAATGGAATTTATTTGGTAAGATTTGGATCCAGAATGTGGGAGATATTGATTTTAAAGTGATTTCTGCCCCTTAAAATTCAAATAAATTCCAAAAAACCAGGTTTTGGAAGGAAAAATCAGTTGAGGATGTGGTAACACTTGGGCCAACTGCACAGGCCACACTTGTATATGTTAAATTTGGCATTAAGGGATGTTGGAATTGGTGGTGGTGAGATACTAATGTTTTGAAGATGGGGTTTGATTTTGTGACTTGTGCCTTGCTTTTCGGCCCATTACTTTAACCCTGGTGGGGTCCTTGAGGTTTTCTTTTTAGCAATTTTTTGCAACTTGGCAGCTCAAAAGAAGTCCAGTGCTCCTCATACAGAGGATTCTGTCGAAAAAATCTCCCAAAGGCATCTCAAGGATTGGTTTGGAATCGCCATATTTAGACAATAGGTGACAGCAGGTTGCCCAAATATGGCAGGATTCTTATGTTTTCCCAATTTCTTCTCTGACCTGTAGCCAAATTTGGCTAATTCCTCTTGTGGATGATCAGTAGTTTGGTTACATCACAAAATTGATAACAAAAATACCTGGCTATAGAAGATCCTCATTTTGAGAAATCTTGATTTGCCATTTATCTGGGATTTTTCAGTTCTATGATTCTTTGCATTTTAGGTTGGACAAAAAATCTCTTACATGGGAGCAAAAATGTGGGAACAAGTGTTACATGCATATGTTATGCAAGACTTCCTACTATAAAACGCCAGTTGAGATGCTTTTTTTTTCTGCTGGGGCTACATTCTTGCTCTCACCCTAGCCACTATGGTCATATCTGTCCCACCCAAACATTTGAAGGCATCTATGCTGGTCACTGGTTAAAAGAGTGGGTGATTTGATCTATTTTGGTCTTGATTGTAACGGAAACAATAGCTTGTCCATCCATTTTTTAAGCATATCCAATTCAAAGAACATCATGCATTAATGGATGATGAGGACCCATACTTGCAATCATGGGATTAATCTTTGTAACTAGGACTTCCATTCATAACTTTCTTTATTACATTAAAAAAAAGTTTCATCCATATTGCTGAATACTTACAGACAAAAATTTTGTCTGAGAAATGAAGAAAAACTTAACTAGTTTTAATTTATGAATACCTAATTGAATAATGAAATCTTTATAACAAATCAAATTTTTTGAGATGAGTAATTGAGTCTTGCACCCTAGATGGTGAGAGGCCAGTAGTCGAAAGCATCACTAACTTACACTCTAACCCCAGTAGCAAGGGGCATGTGAAATCTCATGTGAATAAGGATCACATTGCAAAGCTAAATACCCTTTGATTGCCATTTCTTACGATAGGGAAACACCGCTAGATTTTTCCAATCTATCAATTGATCATTTTGTCAATATTTTCATGAAAAACCAAGCAAATTCACCCAGAGGATAAATTAGAAATACAGAAACAAAAAAATTAAATAGTAATTAGAATGAAGAAAATAATAACATTATAAAAATGTAATAATCAGTGTTGGTCAGGTATAAAAATATTTCTGAGTATCACCTGAATATTCTTATCTCAAGCTCTCAAGGTATTACTTTGAGTGAGACATTGATTAAAAAGTTCATCATTGGCTCAAGAAAAAAATTCAAAAATATAGAGATTCAAGTGAAATAAAACCCTCTTACCTGAGTTAGGTTCTCATGATATTGCCTATTTTAAGTAGTAAAAACTATATCATTAGAGTTATTTCACCTCTCATGAGAGTGATAGAAGTGCAACAAATTGCACCAGACTAGTTTTTATGGTCTACAAAGCTTTTGGCTTACTAAAAGAAAAAACAAAAGCATTTTTTATTGACATTGAAAAACTCAAAAAACTAGAGCATGCTAGAAATGGGGAGTTGAAGTCAAACTCATACACTAAGAAACTTTTGTAAAGTAATTGAGACTAGGATAAGATAGAAAATAAATAAATAAATATTCCATTAATAAAAAACATGAAACCATTTTATTTCAATAGAGGTACAAAAAAAGATTAAGGGTAATAAAGTGGGTAAGAACTTGTTTTCACCTTGTCTTTGAACCTCCTTTCACCCTCTATTTCCTCTTTCAACGCATCCACAAAGCAAGGAAATTTTTATTAAATCTTAGTATCAATTGTTAGAACTCAACATTTAATGCACAAGATTCAAGAATAATTATAGTAGTTGTCCATGTAGAGGTAGTGAAAATATATGTAACAAGCATTTAGGAAAAACGAAAGATAGCATGAAATTCAAGTTATCACAAAAATTGATGGTTTAAAATTTTTTGCCTCCCCTTATTGCTAAGTAATGTGGCCCGTGCCATTGGCCCAAGTGTGAACCCATTACAAAATAGGGAAACTCAACATGTGAACATTGTTTTACAATGTATGTATTGATTTTTTGAACATCCAATTATGAAAGAAAATCATGCTTGAATTGAATGGTAATCCTTCAAGTGTTACCACATTTTCAACCGATTTTTCCTTTCAAAACCCGATTTTCAGTAGCAAAAATCACTTCAAAATCAACATCTCTCACATTTTGAATCCAAATTTTACCAAATAAATTCCATTGAATCTTGTTCATCAAGATCTTTCCAGCAACACCAAAGGAAAATTCTAATTCTTCCAAAAATTTCAGCTACAATTTAATTTAATTTTCAGTGAAGAAATCAGTCGATATTTAAAAACTTTTACGTCACAAGTCGAAACATCATGGAACCAAGCCCATGCACCCCTCCTCTTGAGAGCTTTCCAAAGACACCAAGAACATGATTTGAAGCATCCCAGTTCGGTGGATTTCATAACTACAAAATAAAACAAACTACCTTCTTTCATAGATAAATGTATCTGTTTCCAGGCTTGTTTTTGAATTTCACCTCTGTATGACCAAACTCAGAGTTCTGGTGTTGTGTTTTCTTCACTTTATGGATAATTCTATTGCTTATGAATTTTTCATTTTTAAAAAAAGAATAAAATCAATATTTTTTTGTAATTTTGATTATGATTTTTTATTTTAAAAAATTAATAATTGATTCATGAGAATTGTCAAATGATAATCAACTATTTTCAAAATTTTAAGAATTAACAGTGAGAAAATTATTTTTAAAAAAATTATTGATACCTTCCCCCAATGTATAATTTTAAAAGAAAATCAAAATCAAAACCTTTTGTAAGTTATTTTGTGAAAACTAAATTTGAAGTATTAGAAAGTTTTTAATACCCTGCGAACATTGATACTTATACAAAATAAGCAAGTTCAAATTGATGTAACATGAAACCTATTAGAGCAAAAGTTTCACAAAGATTGACAAAGGTACATAAACATCTTTCCCAGCTAGCATCAAAATCTTCACACATGTTGTGACCCTATTTATTATCAATATTTTAATTTAAAAAATTAACACTTTTATAAGCTAATAAATAGGGTAGGGAACTTGCTATAGGAAAGAATGTTTTAGTAATATATATGTGATGGGAAAGGTATAATTTTGACAATGCAAAATTTATTAATGAACATTTAATATATGAAAATATTTACAAATTTATTCATACTGAAAAGTATGAAATTGAAGCTCACACAACTTGAAAAAATTGTCATGATATGACTATGTGATTACGAATCTATAGGGTTATTTTTTCGTTCCATAACCTGCATTTTGTTTAGATTGAGTTGACGAGTCAATCAAATTCATTAATACTCCAATAAAACATACATTACATCCAAAAATACATGATGATTTTCAAGTTTCTATTTGATCATGGTTTATTCAATTTGATTGTTCAATGTAACCTTTTGAAAGGTGTTTTGAGTTAAATATTTTAAGGTTCAGGTCCCTTATCTGTAAGGTATTGGATAGTCATACGTAAACAATTCATATGATTTAAGGTCACTATAAAATCCTAACCAATGTATTCCTTATTCATTATAATTTTAAAGCCAAATCACCACAGTATACATGTGTTACATTTACACCAAAATCTCAATGCATGTTGTGATTATATTTATTATCAATGATTTTTTTTAAAAAAAATTGACAACTTTTTAGCTAATAATTAATAACACATTGGTAGGCAAATGGAAGTCTTCACCCCAATTAAGAATTAGACCTTGACAATGCCATAGAACAAAAAATTATGTAACAAATGTAGCTGAAAACATTGCTTTCATTTATAAATAGGTAATCAAATAATAGCATTTGAATGCAAGGGGATACCCAATAAAGAGTGACCTCCCCCAAAACCTAGTAATGCACCATGTTATGGAATCTAATGAATCAATCCTAGGAATTGAAATGATTAGCAATTTGAGCATATGATTTACCATAATTTTAGAAAAAAATCTATGCATTTTTTCCTTTTTGTACCATGGTACATAACCATCATGTTTGTGTAACCATCATGGTAGTTTGCAAACATGGAGCCTAGTGGCCTCCTTATACTAAATATGTAGATCTTGTTGAAATCAATTTCATTATTTAATGCATTTTTTTAAATTATTTTTAAATGAAAAATATAGTTAAAATGAAGATTCAAATTATTTTTAAAGACTCAAAAGGATATTCATATTAGATTCAATTTATTTTAAAATATTTTTATTAATTTAACATGACATAATTCTAATTGTAAACATACAACAAATCATTATAATTTAAAGTAATAAATTTTATAAAAATCTTAATTAGTCCTTTTGGATACCCCAACCATGAATTTGCCCATACTTGGAACTTTATATTATTGATTTAAAATTTAAAAAATCTAAAGGCTCCTCCAATATTTAAACTTCTTATTTAAAAGGTTTTGTTTTTGCATTTATGAACACATTTATGAAAAACAAATAAGGCATCAAATTATTATATAAGCAAAAATAAGCATATTTATGAATAAATAAGATAAATAAAAACATTAATTTCATTTATAAATAAACAATGATTTTTTTCCTTAAGCCATACTTGTTCACATTATGGCAAATTGTGTCTTTTCGAACGTAATTCAACATGGTGAATGCTAAGAAGGCCACCTAATGACAACCAAATTCAAATTTTTTTTAATAAATCTTGTAAAATGATTATCATTTATTATAATCACCTATAATGTTATGTCTTAACATTTGAATAGGTTTAAGGATTATCATTTGTTTGAAGTGTATGTTTATGTGAAACATAATATAATACAAAATATAACAAAAAACTCTACAAAAATCAATATAAAATCATGGTCTAACATAAATATTCATGTACAATAATAAACCAAGTACAACTTATAAAATTTTCAATCTATCAAAACATTAAAAGATTAAAAAAAATTGAACTTAATACAATAAAAGGAGTAAAATGATTAGTGGGCACTTGGTCATTATTATATACCAAATAAATTAAAATTCAAAAAATTACATTATGAAAATTAGATTATTACCACAAATCATATGTCCATATTAATATGACAATGGGGTGCAATCGCATTAGCATGTACCATTAACAATAGTAACCATTGTTTAATTTTGTGTATTTCAAATTGTTAAAAAAAAAAAAAAATTAAAAATGGACTTTTTTTTATAAAATTTTATTTTAAATAAATTTTTATATATATCAAAAAAAATTAAAATAAATTTAATTAATTTAAATAAATAAAAAGTTTTTTGTTTATTTTAATTTATTAAATTGATTCTAATTTTTTTGGATATATATACCAATATATTGAAAATAACATTGTATAAAAACAAGTCCATTTGTAGTTTTTTTTTTTTTTTAAAAATTTGAAATACACAAAATTAAAAAATGGTTTCTATTTTTAATTGTATATTCTAATGCG
>Ga0116229_10006600_pt1 | contig 18615 bp, 24 predicted proteins | sample S1TSphgellanicum_3_FD_87313 | JGI IMG/M metagenome (GOLD analysis project Ga0116229, IMG submission 87313) | Host-associated microbial communities from peat moss isolated from Minnesota, USA - S1T2_Fc - Sphagnum magellanicum MG | ecosystem: Host-associated > Plants > Peat moss > Unclassified... | reverse complement strand
TATGCTTACAAGCCAACGTTTTAGCACATGAAAATCGAAGTATATATTGTACCTGATACAAATTCTTCCTATTTTGGCATCCGCTATAGTAGCAGAAGAGATTTCTCCAAATTTGATCGAATCAATTAAAAATTCCCTCATCTGTTAAAGACTCCAGGCTAATTTACCAATTGGGCTTGCCTTTGAGCTAAGCATCGACAAAACCTACAACTAATAATTCATTTATTTTTTTGAAATCATAAATTGCCTTTGCGAGCTGCTAATAAAGCAATTACCAATGGACCCAATGCAACTATTAAAGCCAGAACAGTGAGCTGTGCAATAACTTCTAAAGTCATTCTGGTTCCAACCCACCACTTTTCCTAAGTCAAGATGAGGAGGATGCTTAAGAGACAATGAGAGACATGCAAAATGAGAAGAGAAGCTTAATTTACAGAGGTACTTACAGTGGGAATCATATCTTCAGTGTAACCACCAGTCTGGAATCCAAAGAAACAAACATGAACAGAGCATTAGTAATGCTCATAAGAAGAGCCTTGAGACACAATCCCTAGGGTTGCAACGAGGTTGCTGCAGCCTTCACAAAAGTTAGGGTTTACAGGCATCAACTGCTGTGCCGTGAGAAAAGAACTGTTAAACCTGTGAGAAGGCCTTTCAAATGTCAGGAGAGAGATAGAGTACTTGTATCTTCACTAATCTGGATGTTCCATGTTCCATTCCTAACTAGCAGATGATTAGACTGTTTCAAGAGATTGACGGGATCAGAAAACATCGCATCGGCCAATTAGTGGAAGATGATCAAGGACTAAAGCAAGGGGGCCAAAAACACAGAGACAGAGACAGACCGTAATAACGTTGACGAGTGAAGTCTTCCCGGCGTTTTGAAGACCTATTAGTGAGAGCTCCATTTCCTGCTTGAAAAATAGGCTGCCGATCACGCCCCCAGCATCACCATAACCATCACACGAAACACAGACAAATGAGAATCCGCACCAAACCCTCGTCTCCACAACCTATTCTGGGATCACATCAGAACTATTAAGCTAATCCAACTCCAAAGAAACCGACGACACAAGCAAACGGCCGAAGCTCTCTCATAGGTTACCTGCGAAGCCAATTGAGAAAGGATTCCCATATTCCCATCTTGCTCCCACTTGCCCTAGCATACAACGACGCGCGCCCTGTGAATCACACCCTCCTGCTGCTGCTGCTGCTGCTCTTCACTGTTCACTGCCTCCTTCCCACACACCACGCCACCTACTTTGTCTAACACCTAGATCCAACCCACCTTCAGCAAAAGTCTGTTGCAGACACAAACCTTGCGGATGGCAACTGAAGATGATCTTCCCGACAGAAAAACCGAAAGCTCGGCAGATGGCAATAGGAGAGAAAGAAAGAGAGAGGAGACGAGAGCGAGAGAGAGAGAAAGAGAAACAAGACTCAGTCTTTGTTGCACGCGTCAGCAGCAACAACGAATCACTTAACAACACGCACACATAGATAGAGATGCACACGCGACGAGAACGACAAAGTTCGCCATGTGAGTGCGCTGTGACGTTCCCAATCATGTTGCTTAATAAGCCTTGCCGACCAAGGCAAGGATAGTGTGTTTTTAAAATAAAAAATTCATTATAGAGTATAGTAGCTTAAGGGATTTTGGCTCCTAGTGTTAGTTAATAGGTCTATTTTTACATAAAAGGATTTTTGAAAGATGATAATTATAGAGTATAGTAGTAGCTTAAGGGATTTTGGCTCCTAGGTAATAATAATAGGTCTATTTTGATACGAGGATTTTTGAAAGTTGATAATTATAGAGTATAGTAGCTTAAGGGATTTTGGCCCCTAGGTAATAATAATAAATAATAGGTCTATTTTTATTATATGAGGATTTTTGAAAGATGATATTTTGGGTGCTTGTGTTGAAACTTGAGATTAGTTACTATAGAGTTCTAATATTTTGAAGGATTTTGGTTTCTTTTAGAGGATTTTTTTGAAGGATTATATAGTTTTGGCATGGTGAAATATTTGAGTTTTTCCATAATTCTTCTTCTTTTTGCCTTAAGATACTACACCTTTTAAGGTAAATGGCAAGGCCACTGTGTGACACACCCCTTCTAAATTTTTTGATACAAACTGAAAAAAAAAAAAAAATTAATTTAGAAAAAGTACCCTAAACAGGGAGTTCTTTTCTTTTGTGGCGAATTTTCACCATATTCAGAAATTTATTTTTGAAAATTATATATATTCTGTCACAAATATTCCCTGCTTTAAAAAACAATCACCAAACACACTTAGGAAAATTTCACTAGACATTCGGGTAACAATTGCCAAATATAGTGAAACTTCCTACGTGTATTTGGCGATTGCTTTTATTTAGAGCGGGGGAATCCTTGACAGAATATTCTTTTTCAAAAGTAGTTTAGGTATTAATAATGTTAATTCAAAAGTAGGAGGTACCTTGTTTCTTGCAAGAGGCCTCTTACACCTACTTGACCGAAACCTAAACCTACTTAACCTAAACCTAAACCTAAACCTACTTAACCGAAACCTAAACCTACTTAACCTAAACCTAAACCTACTTAACCTTGGGTGTAAAAGGCATTTCGTTCCTATTGCATCATAATCTACTATGTTGAGATTTATTATATCTTTTATTTGTCTTGTGCTTAACTTTAGGACTAAGGATCATTAAGACCCATTGGTGGAGACATTTTCAAAATGTAGTAGGGCTAATTAATTTGGCCACAACCTTGTTCTAGCTCTTTATCCGGGTAATGTTCCCATCCTCACACCTTTCCCTTACATGAAAAAACTTGTTCATGTTTTGCTTTTATTTTGAAGACATTTGTGGGGCGCAGAATCTAAGTTAGTTTTAAGCACCACCCCATGATACCCTTACATTTGTAAGGCCTCTATTTGGGGAGTAATCCACTCATAAGGCCCTTGACAACTACATTTTACTATTTTATACTAGTTTCAATAGGCTTTAAATCTTTACCAAAATTAAGGCTCCTTGTTGAAAGAGTTATGCATGCGAAAATGCAATTAATATGACAAATATGACAAATCAATATTAACTCATTCCTAACTTTGTCAAGTGATATAATGATAAAAAACTTATTCCATTTGTAATTTTGCAATGAGCTATAAACCCAAGTCACATTTTTTAACTCCAAACAAGAAAGAAGGCATGGACAGTTCATGATACATTGGATGAGCTCTTCAAATTGAGTTCACATGTCAAATTGCACAAACAAAACAAAAGGATGGTTAGTGCACTTTGGGGTCAAAATGGTGCATGGATTAACCATGGGCTAATTTGGACTCACAAAACTCAAACTTTGATCCAAAAATCTAGAAACTCTAAGATTTCTAACTCCTAAAATGGGAATCCACTTGAAAGTGGTTGAGTTTCACAATAATGGTCTTGATTTGGCATTGCATTCAGAGTGTTTTCTCTTTCTCCTTGTAGACAACTTACATTTTCAAACACTTATATGAATGTGTTAAGTCAAAAGAACATTTGATTTTGTCTTGCCCAAGCATTAGTCACAAGCTTACAATTGGGGCTACAAAACTATTTACATGACAAATGATGCTAGCCCAATGTTAAAAGGATGGTAGCCCAATGATAAGATAACAAAAAACCTTTGAAAAACATAGATTTACAAGTAAAACTTTGGTGTTATGCAACAACTTCAAAAGAGGTGCTTTAATTCACTATTAACACAACATCTATTCAAGTTCCTAGTTCCAATATTCAAGATTTATTTCCTTACTAAGTTTCATAATTTCTTGAAGACTCCCAATATTATTTCATGTTCCCCACTTTTAGTGGCAATCTTCAAGCTTTCTTTAACATCTCCAACAATCTTCAAATTTTATGTAACTTGTGTTATAGATGCAAGAGTTTCCAACAACCTTCAAATTCTATATCACTTTTATTGTAGACCCAAGAGTCTCCAACATTTCTACAGAAGGTACAAGAATGTGTACATTGCACTTCCAAATGTTGAAAGAAATGATGCAGAAATCTTCAAAATTGCCATCTCCATTTATCGTGAAATGGAGCATTTAAAAGATAGTATGCACAATGCATTTTGTTCTTGATTATTGTATGTACATTGAAAAAAATTATAAACTAACAATCAATGTACAAATATCCAAGTAATCTATTCTTTATATAAACAAAATAGATTCATACCTCTTCATCTTTTTTGTTTTGTACAAATCAACCAAATTCCCACATGTAAATGATGAAACAATTAGTCAAACAAGAAAGAAAAACATTTATAAAAGAAATCAATCTTAAACAAGAACTTGTAATCAACTTTGGAGGTTGAAGTTTAGAAGCCTTATTGCACAACTTAGGGCATGTTGAAATTTTAACTTTTGTCAAAATCAAGAAAAACAAACATGTTACAAACCTAAAGAAGGTGGATGTTTGCAAGCAATTTGAAACAACAATCACCAAGTGGAAAAAATATCATCTATCATAAATACAAACTAATTAACATACATGAGGAATTGCCCAACATGCAAGACCAAGTATGTGGGGTTCCATTTCATGTGAATTTTTCTTAACAATTACATGGTAAGCACAAGATACAATGAAAGTGATTGGACTACGAATGCTCAAGAAAGAACCAATATTAGTCTTCCTTGAAACTTCAAGATAGGAATGTGCGAGATGATTTAAGCGTTTCTTGGTATTAGGCCCATCTTCCAACCCATGAAATATCATGGAGATGACAATTTCATGCCTTTTGGGTTTAAATTGCAAGAACCAATTGACTTCAACAACTACTTTATGGTTCTTTACGTTTACATTGGGTATGAGAATTTGAATGGGCAAAGAGATTTTCATGGTGTCAACACCAAAACACTTATATTTACACCAATTTCTTACAACTATCCCCCCAAGGGGAACACTTAATGTAAAGTTTGGGATCTATTTGCATCAAACAACCATTTTAAAAAGGTATTAAATAATTATGCAACTTATTTTTATCACACTATTATTATCTAATTTTTTAATGTATACATATTAAAGCCACCTTGTATTAATTACAATCCATTATTTCAAATTACTACAAAATTAAGTGTAGTTTGTACTCTATTTTTTAACTAATTAACTTATAATTTTTACCCAACAACCAATATATTGCACTTTATATTTTTACTCACATATTTTCTATTGTTTTTTACTATTGTTCCCCCCAGCCCCCAAAGGTTATACCCTTTGCAACTTGTGTCAAAACCTTCACAAAGTTTACCACCCCATTGCAAAACCTTGTAACAAAGACCAAGAACATTTTAAATGCCACCACCACCCCCATTGAAAAACCTAGCTACCAATTATCCCGCTATTCTCGACCTATGTCAATAAACTACATTGCAAAAAAAGTGTAGAACAAAGATCTACACAAAGTACACATGTGAAATGAAGTTGTTCTTCAACTTATAAAACTATGGTTGAAGTGACAACTTGAAAGGAAATAGGCTGCTTACCAAACCTATACCGAATCTATAGATCACATACATGTTAGCACCATGGCAATAGAGGAGAAAAGAGCTCAAACCCAAGAACTCATGCTTCAAAAATAACTGGTGTATTTCAAGACTAGAGACGACATTGTTAATCAAAATAAAGAAAAACATGGTTCAAGCTATTACCAATTATTCTCAAGTCATGAACATGGCATTCACATGAATTGCAAGCAACAATGATAACAATAGCATCCCCTCAAAAGCTATTGGAAACAATGATGTACAAAGACTGATGAAAATTGTTGCGACAACTTTTTGCCTATCAATAAGTCTCAAACACATGTTGTGATTAGAATAAGTTATTAAGTCCTTGTAAATAGTTTGAAAATATATCATAGTGATCTGATTCATGTCACATGATACATTCCTAGATCTTATTGGGTTAGTGAAATTTGCATTAAATTGCAATAATTAGAGTGGTAAATTGTTACCATAGTTTTCAGAATTAGTCGTTTGTTTACATCTGCATGTATCTCAGGCTGGATATATTTCCACCATTAAGGTCTGGGGTGGCAGATTATGTCATCTCCTTGACCACATTATGTGACATAATCTTCCAATGATGATCATACATGCATAATAGTGACCAGAATGTGTCTGTTGAAAATAATGTTTTTCTAAACGATTCAATCTGCCACCCCAGACCGTAATGTCATGGAATGGACTCACCCTTGCCCATTATGTTCAGTGAATCATCTAGCTTGCCCTAATGGGCTTGCTGGCACCTTGCCCAACGTAATGAGCAGGGGCTTGACCATTGCAAGGTACATTATTTGCTTGAATCATCAAAACATTACCAAAATGTGCAGAACTGCTCGGTCACGAATTGTCCAGATAGATCTCATACAGTCCATGCTGGGAGATGGTCAAATCTGCATGGAACTACCAGAATGTGAAGTGCACTTGGAGTGCTCCATACTGAAAATTCTTCAGCTACCAACAAAGATTCTTCAAATTAGTGAACACCCAAAACCTGGGTTGGGAGCTTTTCTCAAACACAGTATTAAGTCAACAGTTCTTTCCTTCAACATGTTGATGATTTCATCTCACGTGAAATCTTTAGTATGTCAGGAGATCATGGTGGAGATGGCAGAACATCTAGGTAATTCAATTTTCCATTACTTTAGTCACCAAGTTTAAATTCTAAACAAACGAAGCTTTGGTTTGTGTCATCAGACATTGGTAGTCACCAATTAATGCTGCTAATTTGGGTGCACCCGCTCATCTAGCCAGGCTTTGATGTCTGCCAGAATTACAGATCTGGATTCATCAGGCTCTCCTTGGATAAGTGAGTGGTAAGATCCATCATAGAGCTTCAAAGTTTTGTCATCACTTGTAGATTTCATGTAGAAATTCTTGCTGCCCTCAGGATCTGCAACCACATCTGCTGTACCGTGCATGGTGAGAAATGGGGCCTTGAATTCATGAAATTTGGTGCCAATAAGGTCCACCATTCTTGTCAGCTCCAGCATTGTCCCAACCCTTGGCTTTCCTGCATAAAAGCCTGAAAGTTTTTAGAAGAAAATAGGTAGCGCAAGGACTTAGAAAAATGGAAACAAGTTCAATTTCCAGGTCTAAAAAAACACACCAAGACAAACCTCTACTTAAAAGATGCATTTCTCTGACACATATTCCCTGATGGCACTTCTCAACTTCAGTGTTTTCTTGATCCATCACAATGTACATGACTAGAAGATCTTAGTAGAGATTGCTGCAAAGTGTTATTTTCATTTGAATGTTCTTGAGTTACCTGTATAGCGCCTGGGGTTGGCTGCAATAAGCTTTTGTTTTGCAGGGGACCTAATTGCTTTTCTCACAATGTGGTTTTCAGGGAAGATGGGCCAGGAGTTCACAAAAGGCTTAATTAGACTGAAACCTGTGCGCTGAAGCCAAGTGGGTCTCATGGGCCCAGGCATCACAAGCAAGGGAGCCAGGAATATGTATCCATCCCAGGCTTTCGGGTCCTGGAAATGCATGCAAAAGGCCACCATACCCCCCATCGATTCCCCTAACAGAAATGATGGCAACCCCTTGTTTTCTTCAGTGTTGCATACTGATTTGAAATAGGATAGTAATGATGCTCCAACCTGTGATTTGCCATAAGCACATAAGCAAGCGAGACATTTGTTTTCCACCTTTTCAGTTGCATGATATTTGAGGATTCTAAGCCCTATCAAAAATAAATATATTTTTGAAATATATTCAAAAGTAGGATTTGCACACAACAAATTGAAAAATGCCAGTATGTGAATTCCTTAACCACCTCAACAAAATTCATTTGTAGACATGTTCAAATGCATCTACAAGCCACTTCTGGAGTTATATACTGACCTTATCGACGTTGGGGATGTAGCCATGGATGCCATCAGACCGACCATGACCAAGCATGTCAGCAGCATAAGCAGTGTAACCCCACTGCACCAGCTCAATAGCAATATTTTGGAATGTCCATCCAGTGTCACTACCATAGCCATGCACCAAACATACCACCCCCTTGGGCTTCTCGCCCCTTACAGGCAGAAATGCTTGTGTGAAGATGGTGCCATTCTGGGTGTTGAAATAGCCTTTGCAGTTCTTCACCCCCTGTGAGGCATAGAACTCCTTCTCTGGCATCTCCCCCCAGTAGTTCTGTGTCTCTGGAACAATCACTTGAGCTGCCATTGCTTCTAAGTTCGAAGTTGTAACCCCCTGAAAACTTTGAATTTGCAAACAAATACACCACTCCAATTCTCATACATATGAGATAAAGAAAATGAACACTGCTCGAAAACTCACACAACCTGGAAGAGACCATTCTTGCAGTATGAATATCAATGCGCCTGAATGCTGAAGGTGTGATCTCAAGCAAAAAGATAGATGTTCACCTAGTCAACAGATTGGTTGCAAACTTTGAAAGTTAAAAGCTTCACATCCTCACTTCTGATTCATTAGTCGCTGTTTGAAAGAATGTGTTCTTGTAGTACAAATTTCAGCCAAATGCTAAATGTGTGATCTCAAGTCAAAAGATTGCTGTTTACTTGGTCAAACCTATTTGGTTGCAAAATGTTTGCAAGCTAAAAGCTTTCCATTCTCACTTCTGATTTTGTTAGCTGCTGTTGGTAGTTGAATTACAATATCAGATAGCTGTTAATAATTGATAAATGACCTAGGACTTCGGTCCTTCTGCTGCCTTCCTTTCCATTTCTTTCCTTATGTTTTGTTCTCTTGCAATAAAGTTTACCCACTACAACTATGAAAAAATTGTTATCATGAGTGCAATTACACAATTAAATTTTATGTGCCAAAGTAACTTGTGTATTGGGGAATGGAGGGCTTCAACTCTTGATTCCCAAATGCTAAAACCTCTCTCAAACAACTTACCCAATACCCACCTACAAAAACAAACATGCAAGAATTGGCTACCATGTTTCAACACCCTAAAGCTAGATGGGTGCAATTGGGTGGTTATATTTCAGCACCAAACTTTATACACCATTTAATTGGTTTCATACAGTTGATTCCAATTCCAGTAAATTCTGGCTTTCTCTGAAAGTTGAAAAATTTGCACCCGACAATTGAAGTGTGCTATTAGAAGGTTTGCAACCTTTTAGCAATTAAAGGAGACTTAGATGGCCACATTTCTGCACCAAAGATATTGCCTTTTTATCACAGTATGCAACATACATTTTAGAATGCTTTCACAAGCCACAAGGTATCGGTGAGTTAAAAAATGTCCCCATTAAGAAGCCCACTAAATTGTGCCCAATCAACAAAATGGCTATCAAAGTAGGTGTGTAATTTTCGAAGCTTCAACCCACCATAGGCCTTTTCTAGTCTAAGAATATATTGTCTTCTACCTTCTAAGAGCATCTCTAGCCGTGCTCAGTATGTGATCCTGCACACTAAAATTGGATGAAGAAAATCCAAAGTCTGCCAGTTTGACTCAGGAAAATGGTTTTGGCCCCACAAAATTGCACGGATTGCCGTGGCTGGTAGAAGGCGCAGCAGCACTGTGCATCTGCAGAAAAGTATGATCTAACTGCTGCTCAGTGGTTGTAATTGGCTCATCGTAATGATTCGTCCAGGTGGTTTGCTATTAGTAGTCCCCCACCTATTTGCTGTCCCAGATTCAGTTTTATGGGTGGGGTTGCAAAACAGCACATAACTAAAGTTGGATCTGAAAAATATTTTCACAGGATCCCAGATTGAGCACGGCTGGAGATGCTCTAAGATAAGTACAGTATGACCTATGATGTCAAGCTTACACTTGATGCCTTACAGGTTTGACCAAGTTCCTACCAACTTCATCATGCAATTTTCCCTGTGTTAAGTTAGGTGACATTGCTGAAAAGTAGTATATCATCCTTTTGGTGTGTTGAGCAAGGAAGATATTATGCCCAACCTTTCTTTGGCAAAACAGAAATGTTTATTCCCTTTTTTCTTAAAACTTACTTTCGTTGTCCATTTTGTATGTCAATTTTTTGATAAAAGGGTCATGACTCCCCAAGGTCCCAAATAAGTCCAAAGTCTGTGTGTTGTGTTCCTTCTGAACAATAATATAAAAGACCGTAACAACATCCACTTCCCATATTCATCACTAATTTGATTATCACATAAGGTATTACATCATTTTTTAGAAAGTTTATTCAAGACTTTAGTACCATGTCCAGAATGCCCTACCATTGTGGTTGTTACTTGAGTACAAATTACACACCAAGGATCTCATCATGGACTCACATTTATGCAACAATGGGTAACTACGTGAAAGGACTTACAAAAGGGCCATGGGCCCCTTGGCAAGGACATAAGAGGAAAATGGACATAAAGCTTGTGCATGTACATGACATGTGAAAACATCTGGGCTCAGCAAGAAAGAAAAGAGAAGAAAGATAGGTAGATGTCATTGTGGGTTTAGAAAACCTCCCCACTTAGGGGTAAGAAGCCCTCAAAACAAATGTTTTAAAATTACAATAGAAGCTACAATTAAGCAGACAAAACAACTTACACTGTCTGGTAGGGTCTTTCTCTAGATACACATTAGAGAGATCACAGATATCATGAACTAACAGATTGTCCACAAAACTTCTTACTTACCACAACTTACAAAGAAAATTGAATCAAAAGGAGGATTGCTAATGTCAAGCCCATGTGCGGACTGACACACCCACTGTGCAGAGTAAGACAAGATTGAAATCATCCACGTGTTCCTTTCATCGATACATAGGTTTCAATAGTTTACAAGTACAATGAGGCTGCAAAAACAATGTCCCTTTTGATCCTAACTACAGCATCCTGGAATTTTGTTTCAAGATCTATTTCACCGATTGAATGGGCTGCTACCACTAATTGCTGCAAAACTTCCTCTAACCGCTTCATAGCTCGAATAAGACTACCTTCAAATACCTGTACGATTTGCATCACCTCCACAAATTTGGCGCCCTTACACCATGCATAAGCCACCTCCATTATATCAGGTCGGAATGAAGCCACATAATCCTCCACATCAATAGACATCTGTGTTTTAGGGAGTAGTTAGTCGCATATTCCTCTCTTCTATACAGTGATACTGACAAAAAACACAATGTCCAATCTGACAATCATTGTTTGCAATCACCTCCCATTGGATATCCACTACTGAGAAAAGGTCAAATGTGACTTTGACCACACATAGTAGAGACAACTGGCCATAGGGCTCTTCAGGATCCTGAATACTATACTCCAGAAACTTACGTAAGATGTTTGGAAGTTGGATTCTTGGAGAACAGTACCTTGCATTCAACTTGAACCTTACCAACCCTCCGGGCCACCTCTCGCAGTTGAGAATAAAGGCTTGCAAGGTCCTCCCGTAGCTTGGGCAGATTTTTAATCTTCTCTTGCCACACAAAGCATGACAATAATGCCACAATTTGCTCCAATGTAGCATCCTTGAATACACCCCCAAACATGAGTTCTGTAAGTACAAGCTCATCAGCAGAGCTGATCTCACAGGCCACTCGACCCTTCAGCTCCACCACGTCATCTGCTGTAGCATACCTGTCATGCACAAGCCAGTATCATTCCAACATTCTTTGAGATCACCATAAGAGAAACCCTACTTTGGGACAAAAAATCCCACAGGAAAAATGTAGAGTGAATACAAGCATGGTCATGGTCTTAGATAGGGATTAGAACATTGTGGTAAGATCACTAAGCCATCAAAATGTGAGGAACACAAACAACTAAGTTCTTCCATACAAAACTCACCCCAACCGTCGAAGAACACGCCGACGTGCCTTCAGCTCATCTTTGAACACCAGGGTGGAAGCAGCCCGAACCTCCTTCTTTGCCACGCGTATGGTGCCTCTCAAAGCCTCCTTATGCTGAAGGGTCTGCAGACGAGGACCTAGTGTAGGTGAGGCAGCCAAGGCATGCCTGGCTAGGAGTTCCTCAACTGTCTCTACCCTCCTGACTGCCTTCCTGTAAGCAGCACTCTCCACCTGCACACACACATTCCAATGCAGAATCCAGCCCCTTTAAGAAGGAGAACTGGGCTCATACCAGTACAAACTGTCCAGAAGCTGTATTTGAAGAGGTAACAGGGACAAAATGAACAGCTCTGGAAAGTGCACTATCTCTATTCCTTCAATGAGAAACCATCCACTACTTTCTGCTAGCATTGGGTGATATAATTACCTTCATGTCATCCTCTGGGTCAAGAAGCTGCACCCCATCAGGGAAGCGGCGGAGCACCTCTAACACTGTCTTTAGACATCGCTCCCGTGCTTCAATGGGGCGGAGGTCCTTTGGTATATAAACTCGCAATGCACTTAAACTCTCAATCTACCCATCCCAACTCACAACTTCTCAGTTTCATAATTTCAAGCACAGCAAGAAGTCATACCTTGAGACAAAGATGAGATAGTGCAAAGAGATGCAGAATAACATAATGTTCTTCACAATCCATGAAGTGAACTAGGAATGGAGAGATTCCCACATTTTCAAGGTACAGATCAAGTTTGCAAAAGCTTTTTCATCTTCGCTACCTATACCAAAGGCCACTAATACCAGTCTTCAGTATAAGAGAAAACCATAAAACTGCAGGACAATTGAGGAAGATGGACCTGCGTAAGGGGGAGGCCAACCACTGCAGGCTCTCCAGTTTCATCCAACGAGATAGGATCCACTACTTTACGAACAGCTACATCTCCAATGGTCAAGCAATTTGCTAATACATCAACCCTGTATGTACTTCCAACTGCAATTGGAGCTTCGCTGCTCTCTGCTAAACCAATTGCCAGCAATGCAAGGTCAATGAGAAATACTAAAAAACAGAACTGTAACACCACATGACAAGCAATGATGAGAATGCTGTTAAACAAGAAACAAGCCAAAGGGCTAAATCAGGGTGATGAATTACCATCAAATGACTCTTGGACAGCACCAGGGGTCTTCTCAAAATTGATGATCACTCCCCAAATTGCAGGAGCTGTTGAATAAGGAACAGCAATATCTCTATCTTTCACAGAAGGAAAAATCCGGACCAGCCGCCCTGGTTGTAGAAATGGGAGGCAGTAGCGGGGAGCATACGCAATGCTGGAAATCTCTGACCTCAAGTCCTGAAGCTGCTGTAAGAGTGTGAGGTAGTCGCGCACTAGATCCTCCTCATCAATCGAAATCGATGCTAGTTCCTCTTCTAATTCTTTCACCCGTCCCTGTATAACATAGAACAGCCTGTCCTTCAGACTAAACCCTTCTAATGGTCCTCCAATGGACAATTGTACAAATGAACCTCTGGTGCATTAGGTATCTGGTCATGGCAATGCCCTGAGCAGTGAGGGTAAAGTTGAGAACATGACCTGGAGCTTAGGAAGAGCGCGGTCGCACTGGAACTGGTGGAACGACCGGCGAAGTAGCTCTTCAGGATTACTCTCTTCACTCCGCATCTGGTTCAGCAGCATGTTGTAGCCCAAGTGAAATGCACTGCAACCCAAAAAAAATCCCTTCCTCAAAGTAAGAACCATTCTAATAGCATTTTCTCTGCTTCATGAATTTGACATTACTGGCTCAGGCTGGTCCAAGCTAGCTTCCTTTGATCTGAAGAGCAATGTTAGAGAGAGCATGGAGAGGTAACCTGTTCAGGGGATCAGCAGAACCCTTTACCATAGATTTGGCAATGGAAGGCTCAAGCTTTTCATCAAGCATGAGGACACAGATACCACGATCATCAAGGCCACGGCGTCCAGCACGTCCACTCATCTGTATATACTCACCACTTGATATCCACCGGAATTTATCTCCATCAAATTTGCGAACATTAGTGAACACCACTGTCTTGGCTGGCATGTTTAAGCCTATACTGAATGTCTCAGTTGCAAATAAGCACTGCCACAGTCAATCCCAACCCTCAACTTGTTGAGTTGAATGCTCATGAAGATACACAGAGTTTCCACAGATATACAATGCTCAAAGAAGAAAGAGAATCTGCACCTTGATGAGGTTTTCTTGAAAGAGGATCTCAATCACCTCCTTGAGAACTGGAAGCAGGCCAGAATGGTGGATGCCAATACCTCGCTTCAATAATGGCAAAAGCTGTGAGACCTGTTTTAGCAGAAAAAATACCTTCAGACCTTACTGTATTGAGACACACTCAGATGTCTAGGGACAAAGGGCCATTTAACTTCCCATTTCAGAGTGAGCTGAAATTACCAAATGAACTAACAACATGGGCTACAAATATACATGTTCAACAATCATAGGATTCTTACTATCTTACTATCTACCCACATCCATTGCACACAGAACGCTCATAGCAAGAGAGCCATCTATTTTACGCAGCATGTTTAAAAGTGCAAGGTGGGACAAAGATAGAAAGAACCTGAGGAAGCTTCTTGTCATCATCAGACAAAGAATCCACAGCATTCCAGAACACACTATTTACTAGCTTCTTCTCATCATCATTATTCAGATCAAGCTTTGCCATCTGCAACCAACCCAAAATAAACCATGTACTCACAGTGGAAAAAATGATCATACAGGACACATTGTGACCATACTATAGCTCATTGCTTTCATCAAACATTTGATTGCAGATCAAGACACATAGATGGTAAAGCCTCCCTGGCAAAAACTGGAATGCGCTGAGACAAAGGAACAATCCAGACACTTTACAAAATTCCTTAACAGTAGCTCAGTTGGGCAGGTAGAATAGCTGTGAGCAACAGGGACAGGGGTAGGTGTCAGTACCTATCATAGAAACAAAAAAGGAGATATTCTCAAAGTTCAATCCTGGCATGACCCTGAATATGACAGCTGCATTTTTACTTTTCTCTTGCTCAAATTTGCAGAAAACTCCTCCATTTTGTAGCATGTCACCTAAAGTATTCTACTTTGGAGATTCCAATTCAATACCTTCCAGCATAACAGATGTCATGTACAAGGTGGACAATTGAAAAGAGAGTAGCAATGCCCACTACAACTAACCTTAAGAGCATTTTCTTCACAGTTTCGTTTGCTGAAGCTGAAGACAATTACAGGATCAAACTGGCGCAGCATGATCATCTTGACAATCTTGAAAATGTCACTGTTCTCACCAACCCCTGCCCCTCCTTTACCTCCCTTCTGCCACTTGCCATTTTCCTTCTTGTTGCCATCACCTCCTTCATTTGTGGAGAGTGCATTCACTGCCTTCTGGAAACTGCTGTCACGGAACTTGCCCTTTTCATCCACCACAAGGTACAATCCATCCCCTCCTGCTGGATAAATGTAATGTTGTAGTGGGGTAGGCCGATAATCTGTATACACAATGTGACAAGGTTGATTGTGCACCTGCAAAAAATAGTGCTAATTCATCAACATTACCTCCATGAGTCCCAACTCTGATTGCAACCAGAAACCAAGTACAAAACATGGTAAACTATTCCAAATATAATGACTGATTGGTGGAAGGAGAGGATTACTTTTGCAACCCAGTCAGCAAATTCTTTGGCATTGGGCACAGTAGCTGAGAGGAAGACAAAACGGGCATTTCTGGGTGCCATTACAATGCTCTCTTCCCACACCACACCACGCTCTTGGTCTCGCATGTAGTGAACCTCATCAAAAATAATCCAGGCCACTTCCCTCATTACCTCTGAGCCTTTGTATTGCATACTCCGCAAAATCTCTGTTGTCATCACCTGATCCAACATCCCATTTCAGTTTCTGGATACAAAAGCCCAAATTTAGGAGTTGCAGAAAATACATGTGCAACCCCATACTTTGCTTGGGATGGCCTGTCATGGTGCAAACCAGCATGTACTTGTCAACAATCCATAAGATTGCAGAGAAAACTCCATAAAACATGACTCAGTCATGACATTGGCTAGCACTCATACACTTGGAAAAATCTGAAATATCACCCAACTGACACCTGGTGACTCTGATTGTGCAAACACGCACACCAGCCAACTCTCACATGAGCTGCTTTAATGTCCTATCACTGGCAGATTAGTGTACCAGTCATACATTTTTGGTCAATATACAGAAAAAAATAGCATACCAAGCAAGAAGCATTTGGAGAGATGGTAACATCTCCAGTCATCAGGCCAACATCAGAAAACTCCTCTGTCATTTCCCGATACTTTTGGTTGCTGAGAGCTTTGATGGGTGAGGTGTAAACAACCCTCTGTTTGTCCCGAAGAGACATGGCAATTGCATATTCAGCTACCACTGTTTTCCCAGCTGAGGTATGTGCAGACACCTGCATCATCCTCCCAGAAAAACCAAATTTGTCTTCCCTTCATGAACACTGAGGATAATACATTATCAACAAAATAGCAGAGGAAACTCCACAACAACACTTTGAAGGTAACAATGATGATAATCAGACCCAATTATCCCACAAAAAAATTGACAACACTTGCTGTTCCTGCAAAAGGTTGTGGCACATGGCTGCACAGTGCAACAGACCATCCTCCATCGCAATGATTTGCAAGTTGCCAGAACAATTGTTGATTCATCTTGCCATCATGCAACATCACTATGCCTATGTTATAACACAGACAGTTGATTCAATAGCTTACTGATCACACATGATGACTGGAGATTAATGCCATCACTGGAGAGTGGTAACATCTCCATTCATGGCATTGTACTCACCAAGGTTGAGAATATGAAAGCGTACTGAAGTGATGCTCTGAAGATGCAAAGGTTCACCCCTGAACCTGTGCATAGAATTGCTGGATTCCCTTGCATTCTACAGACGTTGCAAATGCCAAGTGCCATCTCATTGGTGAATGAAGTTTCACAACTGGAAAGGTTGCACTATATATGGTGCTGCTTGACATTGTAACTAGAATTAGGGTTTCTACAAAACCTCTGCAGGATGGTCTTGAGTTTAGGTCCTAATATTTCTCCGCCTTCTCACATCTCTTGAGGTAAGTTCACATTTCTTTCATCTCTGATGCCAGGGAATATTAGAAAGAGAATATACACATGCAGTTCGCAGGAACACAATGGTGAGCTGGTGGGGTTTAAGAGTTGGAACCCATTGCACAGACTTGGGCAGTTTCAAAACAAAAAACGCTTGAGGATCAGGGCTACACTGACCCATTGTAGTTCATCTCCTCGTGAAATCAAGCAACCAGTTACCCTAAAACCTCATGGGCGTCTTCGGTTGCATGAAAGAGGTTTGCCGGACATGGGGATTCGAGACAAAATTGATCCAGGATAGTAACAAAGTGGGGTTGAGGGTATTCTGTAAACAGAGAAGGTGTTAAGAAAAGGAGTTCTTAAAACTCACCAGAACAGACTCGCCAGCCTCCAAGCACTTGATGGCCTCACGCTGGAAAGGATCGAGAGTGAACGGGTACTCCTTGGCAGGCTTGGAAGGAGCGTTGGGAATAACTCTCACAGGAGCTTCATACCCTTCCGGAAACGAAACCTCATGGAGACATGTGATGTTACCGCTAAGTGCTCCTGTGAGCTGCGGCTCAGCAAGATCTTGCGATCCAACAACTTCTTTGCCTTCTTCATCAGTAGTAACAGGAACTACTACTCGCTCTGCTTCTTCTTCCATCTTCCTCATCGTCACCACCGCTGGTCCCAGCTGCTCCTCAGCCTTCCTCTTAGCCATCGCTAATTCTCGATCGAGGAACATACCATCAGCAAAACAACAATTTGTCTGGGCTTCGGACAAGCAAGGTAGAAAAAGTATGGCAAATTTAGGGTTGGGGTTCAGTGGGAAATTTAGGGTTAGGGTTCAGTGGTGTAGCACCTGGGCAGAGACTAACTGTAAAGCCCTAAAACAAGGGGGTGTGTCAAACTGTGGCCCTTGCCATTTACATTAAAAAATATATCTTATGGCAAAAGCCTTGGGCTCCGATATGTTGCACATTGCCATGACAATCAAATAGTGGAAAGGGAAAAAATAATTGGTTTTGTGAAAATTAAGTTCCATTTGAATCAAAATATTGAATGACATTTCATGCAACTTGAATTGAATTCAATTTTTTTTAATTTAATCAAACAACCCTTGCTCAAGGGGAAGGTTCAAAACTAAGCAAAGTCCTTCCCCCTTCATCCTCTTTTCAATTCTGTATATTTTTCCCATATGGTTCTCAATAGCATCATTATTTATGTCAAATCTTTCACTTCCATGTAAATAGTGTAGGGGAAAAGGGTATGAAGCATGTATGAATAAGATATCCATGTTTAAACAATATAAACTTATGGAGAAACAAATTTTATACAATTAGTATTATCAAATCCTAGTTTTAAAAGTTATGTAACATTAAATAAATAGGTTTGAAAGAGGTAGGTTATCAAATTATTTTAATATACATAACATGGACATGAAAAGGCAAATGTTAATTTGTCTTTTCACATCCATGTATTTGGGTAGGAGAAAAGAATGAGGTAGTTAGACTTGGAAGAGGTAGGCATGAATGACAAAAATTTATAGACAAACAATAATATTTGTATTATATAAACTAGTTGGGATGTCCATGATTCCCACAAATGTTTTGATAGGAAAAAAAAAAAAAAAAAAAACATCTTCATCAACAAATACAAAAAAAATAATTTTATAATTTAATAAATATTTATTTTTAAATTATTTTCTAATTTTTA
>Ga0116229_10006599_pt1 | contig 18620 bp, 18 predicted proteins | sample S1TSphgellanicum_3_FD_87313 | JGI IMG/M metagenome (GOLD analysis project Ga0116229, IMG submission 87313) | Host-associated microbial communities from peat moss isolated from Minnesota, USA - S1T2_Fc - Sphagnum magellanicum MG | ecosystem: Host-associated > Plants > Peat moss > Unclassified... | reverse complement strand
GCCGACAAAGATGCCTTTTCAAACAAAAGCTTGGGGCCCGTTCGACCCTGCAACTTGATTCAGTTAATGTCGCACGGGCCCGGAGGCCCCAAACCCCCATTTACTTAAGCCCCTCCCGTAGAGTCGTCCAAACGCGAACCGCTTGCACGGTCTCATATACGTCATGCACGCGCAGCATGCTGGCGCCTTGCTCCAGCGCAAACATCGCCGCCGCAACCGACCCCGCAACCCGCCGCACCGGGTCCGGCTCACCCCCGATCGCGCCAATGAACGCCTTGCGCGAAACCCCAACCAGCACCGGCACGCCAAACCCGCAAAATGCCCGCAGCCCCCGCAGTAACGCAACATTATGCGCCGCCGTCTTCGCGAACCCTATGCCCGGATCGATAACAATATTCTCCAGCCGCACCCCCGCCCGCACCGCCGCCTCGATCCGCGCCGCCAACGCCGCCTTCACCTCCTCCGCAACGTCATCATACGTCGCCAACCCCTGCATGGTTTGCGGCGTGCCCCGCATATGCATCAGCACTACCCGGCAGCCCCGCGCCGCCACCAACGCCGCCGCCTCCGGATCAAAGCTCAGCCCCGAAATGTCATTGATCATGCTGGCGCCGGCCGCCAGCGCCGCCGCCATGGTGGACGCATGCCGCGTATCCACCGAGATCGCCGCCCCCCGCCCGGCAAGCGCCCGAATCAACGGCACCACCCGCGCCTGTTCCTCCGCCGGCGCAACCGCAGCCGCCCCCGGCCGCGTGCTCTCCCCCCCGACATCTAAAATGTCCGCGCCCCGGGCGATCATCTCGAGCCCGTTCGCTGCCGTCGCAACAGCACCCGTGTTGGCAAAACTGTCCGGCGTCGCATTGAGCACGCCCATCACCGCGGGGAACACGATCGAAGGACTCAATGATCGCACCCCCACCCCAGCCCGCCGGGCGGGCTTCCGCCCACCGCAACCCGCCAAGCCCGCTATCCCATCCAGCGCACCGAAACCACCTCAAAATTAACCCTTGCCACCCCTGACACCTTCCCCTAATAGTTATCAATCCTAACAACAAGGGTTAGCCAAACTGAACGCAATCTCGCCATGTCCCCCGGACGATCCCGCCGAACGCACCAAGCGCCACCTGCGCATGTGCGCCGAGTTGGCCGACCTCGCCATGGACCTGGCCCGCGCCGCAGCGTCCATTGCCCTCACCGATTGGGCCAAACCTGAACCGCCGCCCGCGGCAGACGCGCTCCCCGAACCAGAGGTCGCAGCTCCCACCGGCCCCGCACTCGCCGCGAAACCGCCCCGCGCCGCCGGCGCATCCACCCGAACCTCCTCTGCCAAACCAACCGACCCGGCCATCACCTTCACCCGCCTCGCCGCCTGCGTTCGCGCCAGCATCACCCTCGAAGCTCGCCTCGCCGCCGGCCCGGCCAAAACAACGCGCGGCACATCCCCCGCACGCCGCGCCGATCCCAGGCGCGCCGACCTCCACGATGCCTTCCGCCGCGTCACCAAAAACCATCCAGACCACGCCGCAATTGTCCGTGAAACCACCGCCCGCGTTGACCAGGACCTCGCCGCCGACCCAGACCAAACCCTCGATCTCCCCACCATCTTCTTCACCATCTGCGAAGACCTCGACATCGAAGTCGATTTCGCCCGCCTCCCGGACCCTTTTCTCGGCGTTGCCGCATACCCGGCCGGCCCCGACGAGGCAGCCGGCGGCGCTCCCGATCCCCGAGCAACTTCCCCGCCCTGAGTTACGGCCCAACGCCACGAAGATCCCAAAACACCGATCGGCGTCGTGGCCCGCAGGTTGAACAATCTCGTCAGTGCCACAGAAGGGCGGTCGCTGATTATACGATGGCGGAAGTGCATTAGAGTGCTCGGGAGTGCAGCCTGTCCGATCAACGCGAATCCGGGAATCGAGACCGACATCATGGATACGCCGCCGCCGGGCATGCGCCCGGTCCGGGGCGGCGCATTCTCCATGGGATCGGCAAAAGATTATCCCGAGGAACGGCCGGTCCGGCGCGTTCGCGTCGAGGATTTTTGGATCGATCCGTTACCGGTCACCAATCGCGCCTTCGCGGCCTTCGTGAAAGCGACGGGCTACCACACGCTCGCCGAAATCGCGCCCGACCCGCGCGACTATCCCGGCATGCCGCCCGAGCTCGCGCATCCCGGCTCACTCGTGTTCACCCCGACAACCATGCCGGTGCCGCTCGATAACCCGCACCGATGGTGGTCATTCACCGTCGGCGCGGATTGGCGGCATCCCACCGGTCCCGACAGCACGATCGACGGCGTCATGGATCATCCCGTCGTTCACATCGCCTTTCGCGATGCGCAGGCCTTCGCGGCATGGGCCGGCAAATCGTTGCCGACCGAGGCAGAATGGGAATATGCCGCACGTGGCGGCCTCGATGGCGCCGAGTTCGCCTGGGGTGTGAAATCGCGGCCAATCACGACCCCACCGCCAAAGCGCACAACGCATTGATAGTTCAGCGAAAATGCGCATTTGTAGGGGTCATGATTAGACACGAAAAGTGACCCCGGCTTTCCAGAGTTCCGTCTTTAGGTCAATGAGTTGGGCGATAATTGGGCGGGGTCAGGGTTGGACGCGATTTCACAGCCGGAGGCCAGCGACCAGGTCGAATCGGATTAAGGGCAGTAGTTCTTTTTTGACAGAAGAACCAAATAACTTTTATCTGTTCGAAGGCACAACAAGCCAACAAAGTAATTCCGTAAGCAAAAGGACAACAGTCTTTTTTTCAAATAAGAAGTCTTCCTCATGTCTCAGCTCTTACGCAGCTTTACCGACCGCAGCGCCGCGTCGTGTGCCAGCTTTACCCACCGCGCCATGATGACGGGATCGTCGAATGCGTCCGCGGGAATCGACCAATAGGGCATGTTGACGTCCTTCCCCGTTTTGCCTTCGTAACACCATCGCATGGCGCCGGCGGCCTCGAACGCAGGTGCAGTCACATCGTCGGCCTTGAGCAATATATCGCCACGGAACTCGACCGCGATGATATTGCCGTTGTAATACACACCCTTGCCGCCGAACATGCGCTTGATCGTTACGGGACCAAGTGCGGCAAACATGTCCTCGATTTCTGAATGTTCCATACGGCGATATCCTGTCTTTGCCGTCCGACCATAGTCGTTGTGATCCGCTCAATAACCGTCCGGATAGCCACCGCGGTGCAGCACCATCGGCTGCCACGGCAGAACCCGAGTAGCCGGCATAGTGTTGCGCCAACCGGTCGGCGGCGGCGCGGTTGCCTCGGCGAGGAAGCATTGCCCCCGCTCACCCAGAACCATGTCTTCCAGCGCGTCCCGCAACGCCGAAATGATACCTTCGCCGAAGCGCCCGCGCCACTGAGATTCGATGGCCGGAACGAGCTCGCAAAACATCTTTTGTGCCGCTCGCCCGGACGCGGTGAGCGTCAGCCATCGCGCGCCGTCCTGCGAGACGCTATGGGCGAGCGCGCGCCGTTCCAGCAGGCTCGCAGCCACCGACACAGCCTCCTTCGAAATACCGGATGCCGCGGGCAGATCCCTCAACCGCACCGCATCCGCATCGATGAGGCGCAGCACATTGGCGTCAACCGCAAGCGACGAATTCGCGTTCGTCTCATAGTCCAGAGTAAAGGCAAGCAGCGTGCGCGCAAGCATCGCCTGTAGCGACGGCTTATCTTGGCTGGATCGATGACCGATCGGTTCGGCCGCAAGCAGGCCGTAGCCCAGGATCGGAAGACAGTCCGGTAAATTGGGCGCCAGTTGGGCAGTCATCGCACGAAGCGCCTGCTCGAGCGCACCCAGCCGTTGGTCGCCAAGCCTGGTGCGCCACCGGTGTTCCACTTCGCCTGGCAACGTCGCCCAAACCGCACGCGCCGCAATCCCTCTATAGGTGGCGCGGACGAGGGTGCCTCTTGGCGGATGGCTCACACGGTTCTTTGGTTTCGGCGCGAGCGTGACATAGCCCCACCTCACCATGCCGCCGAGATTGGTTCGGGTTCGTGCCAGCATCTCCAACTCATCGACGGAGATACCCGTTTCATCAACATGGCGCATGCAGTTCCACCACATCGCGTGCGAGACCAGCCATGGTCCGCCCGTTCGGCTTTTGTCGCGTGTGGTTGTGTGCGGCATGCGCAGCTCGAACAGATTGTCCACTTCGATGGTGAACGCGATCCAAAGTTGAGAGAGCAGGGCTGAAAGTGGCAGCGCGTGCAACATGCGAAACTCGTCGTCGAGGAACGCTTGGTGGGGCCAAAAGGTAATGCCAACCCGGATCGAGTCTGACTCACTGCAGGAAAAAGCGAAGGCCGAGGAAGTAGTTCTTTTTTGAAAAAAGAACCAAAAAACTCTTACCCTCTTTGGAGCTTGCTCAGCCCCTCAATGAACCAATGCCTGGGCCGCGGCGATTGCCTTGTCGCCGGCAACGCCGACCGAGCGGAAGGCGTCGAACACCTCGGCGTCCATGGTTGTCACGCCCGCCGCCCTTCCATGGGCTTCGATTAATCTACGCCGGTGCGGCGCCCAAATTGGGGGGCAGCGGTGACGCCTTCGGCGGCGTGTTCGGCACGCTCGCGCGCCGGTTTTCCGGCGCCGGTTCATCGACCACTTTCTTGATCACCGGCTCGCCGCGCAGCACCTGGCGGATTTCCTCAAGGCCCAGCGTTTCGTATTCCAGCAGGCCGTTCGCCAGCAAATGCAGGCCGTCGATATTTTCCGTCAGCACGTGCTTGGCCTTGGCGTAGGCGGCATCGATGATCGACTTTATTTCGTGGTCGATCGCCTGCGCCGTGCTTTCCGACACGTTCTTGTTCTGCGTCACCGAGTGGCCGAGGAACACTTCCTGGCTGTTGTCGCCGTAAGCAATCATGCCGAGCTTGTCGCTCATGCCCCATTCGGTGATCATCCGGCGCACCTGATCGGTGGCCATCTTGATGTCGCCGGCCGCACCATTGCTGACCTTGTCGGCGCCGAAGATGATTTCTTCCGCGGCACGGCCGCCCATCGCCAACGTCAGTTCGGCGAGCAGCTTGCTCTTGCTCTTGGAGTAACGATCGCCCTCCGGCAGGCTCATCACCATGCCCAGCGCGCGGCCGCGCGGAATGATCGTTGCCTTGTGCACGGGGTCGCATTCCGGTTCGTTAATGGCGCAGAGGGCGTGACCGGCCTCGTGATAGGCGGTCATTTTCTTTTCCTCGTCGCTCATGACCAGCGACCGGCGCTCGGCGCCCATCATCACCTTGTCCTTGGCGTGCTCGAATTCCGCCATGGCCACCGTGCGCTTGCCCATCCGGGCCGCCAGCAGCGCGGCTTCGTTCACCAGGTTGGCCAGATCGGCGCCGGAAAAACCGGGTGTGCCGCGCGCAATGGTTTTCGGATCGACGTCGCTGGCCAGCGGCACCTTGCGCATATGCACGCGCAGGATCTTCTCGCGGCCCATCACGTCGGGGTTCGGCACCACCACCTGGCGGTCGAAACGGCCCGGGCGCAGCAGCGCGGGGTCCAGCACGTCCGGCCGGTTGGTGGCGGCGATGAGGATGACGCCTTCGTTGCTTTCGAAGCCGTCCATTTCGACCAGCATCTGGTTCAGCGTCTGCTCGCGCTCGTCGTTGCCGCCGCCGAGGCCGGCGCCGCGATGGCGGCCGACCGCGTCGATTTCATCGATGAAGATAATGCATGGCGCGTTCTTCTTGCCCTGCTCAAACATGTCGCGGACGCGGGAGGCGCCGACGCCGACGAACATCTCCACGAAGTCCGAGCCGGAGATGGTGAAGAACGGCACATTCGCCTCGCCGGCGATCGCGCGCGCCAACAGAGTTTTGCCGGTGCCGGGCGGGCCCACCAGCAGCACGCCCTTCGGGATCTTGCCGCCGAGGCGCTGAAATTTCTGGGGATCTTTCAGGAATTCGACGATTTCCTGCAGTTCCTGCTTGGCTTCGTCGATGCCGGCGACGTCCTCGAACGTCACGCGGCCCTGCTTTTCGGTCAACATGCGGGCGCGGCTCTTGCCGAAGCCCATGGCGCGTCCGCCGCCGGCCTGCATCTGGCGCATGAAGAACACCCACACGCCCACCAGGAGCAGCATCGGGAACCAGCTGATCAGCATGTGCAACAGCGTGCTGCCGCCCTCGTCCTCGGGCTTGGCGACAACCGTCACGTGATGCGCCGTCAGCCGCTGAACCAGGGTGGGATCGTCCGGGATATAGGTCTGGAACGCGCCGTTGTTGCTGCTCATCACACCGGTCACCTGGTGCCCGGCGATCTGCACACTGCGCACTTCGCCGTTATCCACGTCCGTGATGAAGTCGGAATACGCCACCGTGGCGGCGCCATGTTGCGCGGTGCCCGGTTGGAACAGGTCGAACAGCACCACCAGCAGAACTGCGATGATGACCCACAAAGCCAGGTTACGGCCGAAATTGCTCATTCCACCCAGTCCTAGTCGGGCATTGATGCGCCCGCGCCAAACAACATTCGATTAACCCGCGGCGTCTGCCGCAACACCATTTAACCCGCGGCATCTGCCGCACACCACTTAACCCGCGGCGTCTGCCGCACCGTGCAACATGGGGCTGGTCGGCGCCGTCCGCATCCCCCGGCCAGCCGATACGAACGGCGCGCCGGCAGCTTGGGACGCGGGGCTCAACACCATGCACGCACAGAACTCGGATGGACCGTATCCGATATGCGGCACCGCCGCCAGCACGCCGTGCACCCGCAACGCCGGCAATGTCACCAAAACCGCGGCCGGCAGGTCGCTGCACCGGCGCAACCCAGCCGCATCGGACCCAAGCGCGCCAAACGTCGCACAAGCTGCCAAAACGGCGTCATCGCTCAGCCGAAACCGCCCGTCCCATACTAGCCCTGGCACCGCCCGCACCGGCGGCGCCATCGCAGCTTCCTCGCGCACCAGCAGCAGCCCCGCGCCCAGCCGGCCCGCCTTCAATAGCCGCACGCCACCCAGAACCGCCGGCCGCGGGTCCGCCGCCAACCGCGCAACCGCCGCGCTACCGGGTGGATACGCCCGCCCCGACAGCGCCCGGATCAGCGCGGACAGCGCCGCAGCCGGCAGCGCCCCCGGGCTCAGCAGCGCGAAGCCCTCCGGCCTGATCGAAACCCGCTCGGCGAGTACCGCCGCAATCGCCGCATCCGCCGCTGCCCGGCGCACCCCGGCATCGGCCGCCGCCGCTGCCAGCGACACGGTCTCGCAGCCGTCGCCGTCCGGATCGTCCAACGCCATGCGCAGCCGCGCGCGCAGCGCCGACGGATCGCGATTGGACGGATCCTCGACCCACCCCACTCCGGCCGCCACGAGCGTGGCGCGCAAACGCCCCGGCGCCACCCCCAACAACGGACGCACCAGGCGCACATGCGACGCCTCCGCAACGGCCGCCATCGCCGCCAGGCCGGCATCCCCAGTTTGCGACAGCCGCCGCGCCAGAACCGTCTCCGCCTGGTCGCGCTGATGGTGCCCCAACAGAAGATCGACCAGCCCCGCCGCCCGTGCCGCCCCGGTCAGCGCCGCATACCTCGCCGCCCGCGCCCGCGCCGCCAGCCCGGGCCCCTGCCGCAAATCCCGCAACGTCAAAATGCGCGACCCCACGCCAAGCCCCGCAAGACGCGCCGCGGTCTCGGCAGCCTCCCGAGCCGACTCCGGCCGCACGCCATGATCGACGATCAACGCAAGCGGCTGCCCCCAGCCGGCCGTCAAATACCCAAGCGCGAGGCTGTCAGCACCGCCGCTAATCGCGACCGCGACCCTGCGATCAGAGGGCCACGGGCCCAAGGGCGACATCAGGGCATCAAAAGCCTGGGGAGAGATTGGCTCCGCCGGCCGCGGCTCTGCCCCTGGACCCTGTCGTGCGAAGCACGCATTCGCAGGACGGGGCCTGAGGCCCCAGACCCCCATCTGTTAGCAACCGGCTCGTTTGCGCACCGATACCGCGGCGCCGTGCAGCGCGGGGTCGGGGTGGGGGAACTCGGCGCCGAATTTCAGCAGCGTCTGGCAGGCGTGCGGCTTGTCGCCCATGCCCAAAAACGCGTTCGCCACCCCAATCAACGACTCTGCCCCCCGCACACTCTTGGGCTGCGCCTTGTAAACCGCGAAATACGAGGCCGCCGCCGTCCGGTAATCATGCTTCCCCGCCTCGGCATGCGCCAGCAGATATTGCGCGTCGCCCGCCCGCGGTCCCGGCCCCAACGCCAAAACCTCCTTCGCCGCGGCCGCCGCCGAGTCGTAGTCCCGCCGCGCCAAAGCCGCCTGCCCAAGCTTCAATATCTGTTCCGGCGTGCGGTGCGGCGCCGGCGCCGGCGCGGGTGGCGGCGGCGCATTGGGGAACATGTCGGCCGGCACCGACTCCATGCCCGGCGCCCCTGTATCGGGCACCACGCCAGGGGTTTCCGTGCCCAATGGGGGTGTCGCGCCGGCCGGGTTCACCTTGAACGCAAGGTCGCCGATCTGCTTGGTCAGGTCATCGTGGTCGCGCTGCTGCGTGTTGGACAGCTCATCGATGCTGCCCTTCAGCGTGCGCACCTGCTCCTCGAGCGACGAAACACGCACCAGAAGCCGCGCCACCACATCGGCCGGCGCACCTGGCGCCACGGCCTGCGGCGGACCCTCGCCCTCCGGCACCGGTGCCGGCACGGACGTCCCGCCGGTCTGCGCCTGCAACTGCTGCAGGCCCGCCAACTGCTGCTGCGTCTGCTGCAATTGCTGCCGCAGCTCGAGGATTTCGTTCTCCAGGGCAATGCCCTCGCGGCTGTCGATTTGCGACTGCGCCCGCGCCTGTGCGCACGCCAGCACCAGAACCGTCACCAGGCCCGCTCGTAGGATCAGTCTTCGCATGCCACCCGTTTCCCTGCGCATTCCCTGGGCAAACACAAAAAAAGTCCAGGAGCTTTGCTCCTGGACCCTGTTGCGTTGCCGACGCACCTTAATTCAAGTGCATCAAGCACCGACCCGGCAAGGCGAAACACCGCCCATCACCCGCGGCAACTGCGGCGCAACGGAATGCCGAAGCGTTCGCTCCGGCGGTCCTGCCACGCGCCGCGCCGTGAATTACTGAACCGAGGAAATCGCGTTGCGGTTCTGCGCCCACGCTTCCTCGTTATCGCCCAGCGCGGTCGGGCGGTCCTTGCCGTAGCTGATGGTGGTCAGCCGCGACGCGGATATGCCCTTGGCCACCAGGTATTCCTTGGCGGAATGGGCACGGCGGTTACCGAGCGCGATGTTGTATTCCTCGGTGCCGCGATCGTCGCAATTGCCGGCGATCTGGAACTTGTCGGTCGGATAGCGCTGCAAGAACGCCACCTGCTTGTCGAGCGTCGCCTGCGCCGCGTCGCTCAGGCTCGAGCTGTTGAGCTCGAAGAATACCCGATCGCCGACATTGGCGACCAGGTCTTCCTGGCTGCCGGGCGTGATCGACGGGCCGGACGGCGTGGTGGTCTGCGTCCCGGTCTGCGTCCCTCCGGTCGCGGGTGGCTTGCTGGCGCAGGCCGCCAGCAACGACAGGGCGGCAAGAGCGCCCACAACATGAAGCTTCATTTGAATCCCGTCCCTATCCTGGGTGCGTGGCGGTTAGGCACCATCAACGCGCATACTGCGCAATCGTTGCTGCGGCGCGGTGGGATTACGCGGCCGATCCGGTCGTGGTCAAGACGCCACCGCACGCATGAGAAACAATTCACCTATGTTGCCCAAATGCCGGCGCCCTGTGTCTATTTGGCCGAGGCCCCTCACGCGTTTAACGGCGACCAGGCGGGATCGGACGCGTCCGTGGGTGTATGCACCTCGCGCTCGTTGAAGCCGGTGATGTCGATCGACACCAGGTGCGACGAGTAGCCGTGGCCGTACTGATCCATGCTCCGCGTCTCCCGCCAGAACATCAGCACCCGGCCATTCGGTGCGAAGGTGGGGCCTTCCACCGAATAGCTTTCGGACAATATCCGCTCGCCGGTGCCGTCCGGATGCATGATCCCGATGGCGAAATTGGCGGCGCCGCCGGAGAAACGCGTGAAGGCGATCAGGTCGCCGCGCGGCGACCATACCGGCGTGGCATATTGGCCGTGGCCGTAACTGATGCGTTTCGCCCCGCCGCCGCCCGCGCCCATGACGTAAAGCTGCTGGTCGCCGTCGCGGTCGGAGTTGAACACGATCTGGCTGCCGTCCGGGCTATAGCACGGGCTGGTATCGATGCTGCCTGAACTGGTCAGCCGGCGCGTCGCGTGGCTGGCCGCATCTACGACAAATATGTCCGAGCCGCCGCCGCGGGTGACCGACAGGATGCACGACCCGCCATCGGGGCTGAAACGAGGCGCGAAACTCATGCCCTCGAAATCACCCAGGGTGGTTTGGCGGCCTGTATTCAAGTCATACAGAAGTACACGAGGGTGATTATTGGCATAGCTCATGAAAGCTATTTCGTCGCGCACCGGATTGAAGCGCGGCGTCAGCACCAGCCAGTCGCCGTTGGTGAGAATGCGGTTGTTCGCCGCATCCTGATCCATGATCGCCAGCCGCTTGGTTTGGCGCCCGCGCGGCCCGGTGGCGGCCACATAAACGATGCGGGTATCGAAATAGCCCTTTTCGCCCAGCATACGTTCGTAAATCACGTCGGCCATGATGTGCGCGATGCGGCGCACATTGGCGCTGGTATAGGCGGTGCCCTGAAGCTGTTGCGTGGTCAGCACGTCCCACAGGCGGAATTCCACCCGCACCTGGCCGCCGCCGGCGTCCGACACCGCGCCGGTCACCACGGCCTGGGCGCCGATCGCCTTCCAGTTGGTGAAATTCGGCGCCGTGGGGTTCGCGTCGGCCGCGGAGATGAAGGCGGCGGGGTCGATCGGGCGGAACAATCCGCAATTGGTGAGGTCCGCGGTGACCACGCTGATGATTTCCGCGGCGGCCGGCGAGTTGCCCAGGCTCGGCAGGGCGATGCGGATCGGGTCTTGCAGCGCGTGATCGACATCGATCACCGGCTGTCCCGCGCTGCCCGGCGCGGTGCCCGATGCCAGCGTTTGCGCGCCCGCGCGTCCGGCGATGACGAGTCCGGCGCCGCCGGCCAGAAAACCGCGCCGGGAGAATGGACCAAGTAGCATGGGGCAGGCCTCCTTCATGGTCGGGAATTGGCGGCAATCGGACCGAATGCGCCGTTAAAAGTGACGGGGGGTTTGGCGGGGGCGGCACGCCCCACCCAACCGGTTTCTTTCCCTTGCTTCACGGCCTGAACCTGAACGTAAGCTGCTGCGAAGGCTTGCCCAGCATCTCGGGCGGCACCGGCAGCTTGGCGCATTGCGGATCGAGCACCGCGCGCTGGGCGCGTTCGGCAAAGGCGCGGAACGCAGGATCGGCATTGGCGCGGCCCTGATCCTGCGGCGACAGCGCGACGTCGCGGGCGGTGCCTTGGGCGTCGATGGTTACCAGGATGATCGCGCTGTAGGTGGCGTAGTTCCGCGCTTCGGTATCCTCGCTGTAGCAGGGCCGCACCGAGGCGCCGATCTGCTTGCGCTGCTCGGCGGAGAGCGCGCCGGTGAGGTTGCCGTGGTTGGTCAACGCGCCGCCGCCCTTGATGCCGCCGCGCTCGGGGTTATAGCGGTGCGTCGGCGGTTTCACTTGCGGCTGGTCGGCGAGCATCTTTTCCAACGTGTTATCCAGCGCCGAGGTGTCCGGCACCGCCTGCTTGGTTTCGTGCGGCTGCGCCTTGGTGGACTGCAATTTCGGCGGCGGCGTCGGCTGCGGTTTCATCAGCGGTTTCGGCGGCGGCGGTTTCATCTGGGCCGGGGCCGGCGTGATATCGGGCGGCGGGGTCGGCGTTGGCATGGGCGGCCTGATCAGGTCGGGTTGCGGCGGCGGGGGTGGTGGTGGCGGCGGCGGCGGGGCCGCGACCTCAAGCGGCGCCTTGGTTGGCGCCACCAGAGCGGGGTTCATGGTGGCCGGCGTGTCCGCATCGGCGGGCGCGGCTATTTTCGAGGGCTTTTCGCCCTTGATCGGCGCCACGTCCGCGGTGCCGGAGAACTCGACGGTAAAAGGCTGATCCTCAGGCGGCGCCGGCGGCACCGTGAACGGAATGCCGATGAGCAGAGCCAGCAATATAACGAGGTGCATTCCCGCGGAGACCGTGATGCTCCGCTTCAAGCTTGGCCGCTTCAGGCTCGGCGTCATGGCGCCCGGTCAGCCTCCCGGCTTGGCGGGGCCGGGCGTCTGCTCGGCCAGCAGCGCCACCTTGGTGAAGCCGCCCTGCGCAATGGTGGACATCACCGACATCACCTCGCCGTATTCGATGCCCTTGTCGGCACGCACGAAGATGCGCCGGGTCATGTCGCCGTTGGCAATGGCGTTCAGCTTCGTGACCAGGCCGGGCAGGTCGACTTCCGTATCCTGGATGAAGATCTTGTCGGCGCCGTTGATCGACACGGTCAGCGGATCGGCGTCCGAATTGAGCGGCTTGGCGTCGGTTTTCGGCAGATCGACGTTGACGCCGCTGGTCATCAGCGGCGCGGTGACCATGAACACGATCAGCAGCACCAGCATGACGTCCACCAGGGGTGTCACGTTGATTTCCGCCATCGGGCGATAACGCCCCCGGTTCAGTGAATTGCCGCCGCCGGGCTTGCCGATCATGCCGCCGGCCATGTCAGGCGCGCTCCTCGATCTGGCGGGACAGGATCGAGCTGAATTCGCTGCCGAAGCTCTCCAACCGGCTGGCGTAGCGGGACAGGCTGGTGCTGAGCTGGTTGTAGGCCAGCACCGCCGGAATGGCGGCGACCAGGCCCATGGCGGTGGCGAACAGCGCCTCGGCAATGCCGGGCGCCACCACCGCCAGATTGGTGTTGTGCATCGCGGCAATGGCCGAAAAACTGTGCATGATGCCCCACACCGTGCCGAACAGCCCGACAAACGGGCCGATCGAGCCGACCGAGGCGAGGAACACCATCATCCGTTCCAGCCGCTGCATTTCGCGCACCACGGTGACGTTCATGGCGCGGTCGATTCGCTCGCGCACGCTGCCGCGGGCGAGGTCGGCGCCCGCCACCTTGGCGCTGCGGCGCCATTCGCCCATGGCGGCGCCGAACACCGCGGCCAGCGGATGGGTCGGCCGGGCGCCCTCGATTTCATAGAGGTCCTCAAGGCTGCCGCCCGACCAGAAGCGGTCCTCGAACGCATCGGCCTCGCGGTTGACCCGGCGCAGCGCGGTGACCTTCTCGAAGATGATCGCCCACACGCACACGCTGGCAACCAGCAGCATGGCCATGACGAGCTGCACCACGATATCGGCGTGGAGAAACAGGCCGACGAGCGAAAGGTCGCCGCCAGGGGCACCCAGGTTGGTCGCTTGGACGGCGTTATCGGGCATGGTTTCTCCAAACAGGGCCGAGCAGGGCCACCGGCACTTTGCTCATGCGGCCAGCGCCGCGCGCCAGCGGGGTGGAATGCGCGTCGCGCCGCCGGTGGCCGCCTTCACGCACGCCAGCAGAACGCGTGCCACAACGATCGCGCCCGGTTCGACGCCCGGTTCGACGACACCGTCGATTTGGCTTGCTTCCGGTTGGTCCCCGGCGCGGAAAAAGGATTGGCGCAGCGTGACGGTGGCCCCCGTGAATGCGAGCGCTTCGGTCCGAATCGACAACACGTCGTCCAGCCGCGCGGGGCGGAAATACTCCAGATCGAGGCGCCGTACCATGAAGATAACGCCATGTTCGCGGTGCATTTCGGCGTGCGGCAATCCGGCATCGCGCAGCGCCTCGGTGCGGGCGCGTTCGGCAAAAGCCAGGTAGCGCGCGTGATAAACCACACCGCCGGCGTCGGTGTCCTCGTAATAGACGCGCAATCGGTGCGTGTGGGCGATCATGAAGGGTTGTTCAGAACGTCGGTGAACAGGTCCGGCGGGACGACCGGGGCGGGGGGTGTGAGGCCGAGATGGCGCCAGCCGGGCTCGCCGAGCATGCGGCCGCGGCTGGTGCGCAGCACGAAACCCTCCTGGATGAGAAAAGGTTCGATGACGTCTTCCAGGGTGTCGCGCGCCTCCGACAGCGCCGCGGCCAGGGTTTCGACGCCGACCGGCCCGCCGGCGTGGTGCTCGGCGATGCGGCGCAGATAGCGGCGGTCGGCGGCGTCGAGGCCGCGCGTGTCAACCTCCAGCCGGGTGAGCGCCTGGTCGGCGGCAACGCGGTCCACCGGGTCGTGCCCCGTGTGATGAGCGATGTCGCGCACGCGGCGCAGCAGGCGGCCGGCGATGCGCGGGGTGCCGCGGCTGCGATGGGCGATTTCCGCGGCGCCATCGGCGGTGAGGCCGAAACCGAGCTTTTGGGCGCCGCGGGCAATGATCAGGGTCAGTTCCTCCGGGGTGTAGAAGATCAGCCGGAGCGGGATGCCGAAACGGTCGCGCAAGGGTGTCGCCAGCAGGCCGGCGCGGGTGGTGGCGCCGACCAGGGTGAACGGCGACAGATCGATCCGCACGCTGCGCGCGGCCGGTCCCTCGCCGATGATCAGGTCGAGCTGGAAATCCTCCATGGCGGGGTAGAGGATTTCCTCGATGGCAGGCTGCAGGCGGTGGATTTCGTCGATGAACAGCACGTCGCGCGGTTGCAGGTTGGTCAGGATGGCGGCGAGGTCGCCGGCGCGCTGGATGACAGGGCCGGAGGTGGCGCGGAAGCCGACCCCAAGTTCGCGCGCGACGATTTGGGCGAGCGTGGTCTTGCCGAGGCCGGGAGGGCCGTGCAGCAGCACGTGGTCCAGCGCCTCGGCGCGGGCGCGGGCGGCCTCGATGAAGATGGCCAGGTTCTCGCGGCTGGTTTTTTGGCCGACGAATTCGCGCAGGGTTTGGGGGCGCAGGGAGGCTTCGGCCGCGTCGTCGGGCTGCCGGTCGGGGCTCAGGGGGCGATCGTCGGGCATTTCGGGTTGGGGCGGCGGCACGGGTCGTGCGTAGCACGCATTCGCGTGACGGGGTCCAGGGCCCCACATCCCATTTTGCCGCGAGCTACGCCGCGAAGACCACACCCTCCGCCATAGCGTTATTCCTGCGAATCTTTACCTTCGGAATTACAGTCTACGCGGCAGAGTTTAGGGTAGGGTCAACGCCACGCCGCAAATCACGACGCGGCCCGGCGCCGATGCGCCCGGCGTCAGCGGCAAACTCCCCGGCCTCCGCTGCGACATGGTTCGGCATGGCCCAATCCATTTTCGTTTACCCGCTGTTACGGCTCCTCGGTGCATCGTGCCGGCACCCGGCCAGACTGGCAGGCGGATAAAAGCGGGAAGCACCGATGAAAATTGAAAATCTCAGCATTCCGGGCAAGATCGGGCTGATACTGGCGTTGTTCACGGTTGTTTCCGGCGGCACGGCGGTGTTCGTGGCGCGGAGCATGAACGGGCTGAACAGCGCGTATGCGGACCTGGTGACGCGGGTGGATGCCGCGGCGGTGCTGTCGGCCCGGACTGGCCGGGTGTTGGCCGCGTATCAGGCTCAGGCGATCGACCTGACGACCCAAACAACGAAGGAGGGCAACGCGCGGGTCATGGCCAAAGCGGCCGAGCTTCTCCAGACCTACGACCTGTCGATGGGCAAGGTGCGTGCCGCAGTGCCGGAACTCGGCGATGTGGTGGCGCCGACGATGGCCGGCGCGCGGCACACATTCGACGTGTGCGAACCATTGATGCGCTACGCTGCCTCGGTCACGTCCGGCGCGGAGAACGACAAGGCCAATGTATCACTGAGAGCAGAATGCCATCCGTTGATCGAGGCGAGCGCGCAGGCGCAGTCCAAGCTGACGGACGAGGTGATGGCCTACGCGGCGGAACAAGCCAACCTGCAGACCGCCCGGGCCAGCGGCGCCGTAAAAATTGTGCTGGGGTCGTTGGCGGCAGGGCTGGCGGCGGTGATTGCCGGCGGGCTGTGGATCGGGTTGAGCGGGTTGTCGCGGCCGATCGGGCGGTTGGCGGCGGTGATGGAGGCGCTGGCACGTAACGATTTGACTGTGGAAATACCGGGCACCGGGCGCGGCGACGAATTGGGCGTGATGGCGCGAACGGTGGAAGTGTTCAAGGCGAACGCGCTTGCGGCATCGTCGTTGCGCACCACGGAGGCGGCCGAGCAGGTGCGCAAGGATGCGCGGGCGACCCGGATGAGCCAGGTGACCGGCAATTTCGAGAGCCACGTGGGCGAGCTGGTCAGCATGCTGTCCTCTGCGGCGACGGAGTTGCAGGCGACGGCGCAATCGATGTCGACGACTGCCGAAATTACCACCAAGCAGGCGGAGGCAGTGAGCAATGGGGCGATCGACGCGAGCAGCAATGTGCAGACGGTGGCGGCGGCGGCGGAGGAGTTGTCCTCGTCGGTAACAGAAATCAGCCGGCAGGTCGCACAGTCGTCGAAAATCACCGAGACGGCGGTGGACGAGGCGAGACGCACGGACGGTGTGGTGCGGGCGCTGGCGGAAGCGGCGGGACGGATTGGCAATGTGGTGAGCCTGATTACCGGCATTGCCGGGCAGACCAACCTGCTGGCGTTGAATGCCACGATCGAGGCGGCGCGGGCGGGCGACGCGGGGAAGGGGTTCGCGGTTGTAGCGTCCGAAGTGAAGAGCCTGGCCGCGCAGACAGCGAAAGCCACCGAGGAAATCAGAAGCCAGATCGGGCAGATCCAGACCTCCACCGCCGGGGCGGTGGAGGCGATCCAGCGCATTACCGCCATTATTAATGAGGTGGCGCTCATTGCCGGCTCGATTGCGGCGGCTGTGGAGCAGCAGGGGGCGGCGACGCAGGAGATCGCCCGCAATGTGCAGCAGGCGGCGATGGCGACGCAGGATGTGACGAGCAACATCGGCGGCGTGCGCGAGGCAGCTACGGCGACCCGATCCGCCTCGCAGGAGGTGCTGGGGGCGGCGGGTGTATTGTCGCAGCAAGCAGAGCAGTTGACGGCAGAGGTGAGGAATTTCGTGGCTGACGTCAGGGCGGCTTAGAGTGTGCTAAAGCGCGATCGAACGTTCAACCTGGTCGGATTGAACCGATCGCGCTCCAGGCACGATACGCAAAACGGCGGCGTGGTGATGTGGGCATGCCTGCTGATGACCCTTCTTGTGGCAGGGTGCGGCGACCGGCCGATGAAGGTGGCGGGGTTTGGCGCCACGGCGCCGGCGTTCGATCCGGTTGCGTTCTGGACCGGGCACGTGACGTCGTGGGGCGTGGTGGAGGATCGCGGCGGCGCGCCGACCGAAACGATCGCAACGGATTGCGTGGGAACGCCGGACGCGCAGGGCTTGCACCTGATGCAGACTTTGCGAGAAGGCGACGGCACGGTGCGCCACCGCGATTGGCGTTTGCGCCGGACTTCTGCCGGCCATTTTGTCGCCAACGCTAACGATATGGTCGGCACCGCGGCCGGCGTGGCGGCGGGGCCTGTGTTTCATTGGAATTGGGTGTGGGCAGTGTCGCCGGCCAATCCCTTGAAGAATGTTACTATGCATCAATGGATGTATCTGATGGCGGACGGCTCCGTGGTGAACCGCACCGTCATTACCAAGCTGGGCATTACGGTGGCGCAGGTGACGGAGCATTTTTCGCGGGCGCCTTGATTTGCCGATGTTGGGACGAGGGAGCAGGGGTTACACGAAGCTCGCGAAGGGCACGAAGTTTTGTCTTGCGGGCGGGGTGTCATCGGCTTGCAGGTATGCCGTGTGGCCGTCGCTTGAAAGCTGAACGCGATTTGTAAGGCGCCCGGCGAGATCGCCGATAAAAATCTGCGCGGCGGCGCCATCGCGAGCGCCGACATACCAGGACGGCATCAGCTTGGTATCCGCGTCGATCGCGGTGCAAGCCCACACGTCGCCAGCGCCCGCAGGCGCGGCCTTGGCGCCTGCTACGTTCTTCTGCTTGGCGTAGGAAGGCCCAGATTGCATCGACCTGGAGACGCATGCAGGCCAAGTCGCGCAATGCCCGGTCCTGATAGTCGGAGCAAGCTTGTCCCGCATCCACCAGAAGCCTGGTCACGGTGCTGATGCTTACCGCTGTGATCCGGCTCGCGGAACGAAGGCTGTTGCCTTCTACGAGGAGGGTAATGATTTGATCATCGGATTTGGCAGGATGTGTATCATGTTCCCTCGCCGGCCGGTACGCTTTACGTCGAATTCACCACGAACGCCGTAACGGAATTTGTTCTGCTATCGCTTAAAGAAAAGGATAATGCCTAATCCTTTTGATCCGGAAACGGGAGCGGCGCTGCGTCGCGACGTGCGCCCGTTCACGCTCACCTACAAAGGTCAGAGCGTCACCACTGATATGCCTGGGTGGTATGGTGATTTGCCTGATGAGGGCGTTTTTGATGCTGAGGACATGAAGGTTTCTGATCGCGCGTTTAATCGGTTCAAGGCGCGCACTGAGGTTTTGCTTGAGCCGGAGGACATAAGGCGCATACGGAAAAAGTTGGGCCTCACACAGGAGGCCGCGGGCGCGCTCATCGGCGGCGGTCCGCGTGCCTTTCAGAAATACGAGACGGGCGACCTGTTGCCGAGCCGCGCGATCAGCAGCGCCCTCGTGCCCGCCTACCGGCGACACCGGCGGGCGACGTTGCGGTGGCGGATCCAGCTTCGCTCGTCGGCCCTACATAGCAAAAGT
>Ga0116229_10006598_pt1 | contig 18620 bp, 9 predicted proteins | sample S1TSphgellanicum_3_FD_87313 | JGI IMG/M metagenome (GOLD analysis project Ga0116229, IMG submission 87313) | Host-associated microbial communities from peat moss isolated from Minnesota, USA - S1T2_Fc - Sphagnum magellanicum MG | ecosystem: Host-associated > Plants > Peat moss > Unclassified... | reverse complement strand
TAACTTATTTACGTTCAGGTGGCGTGCCACATATATTTGGAAAACTCTCAACAAGGGCTACAACTTTTCTTTAAACTTCACCTCAATCAGAGGTTTGCACAAAAAGTTATGGGCCTCCAAAGTTGCGGGAGTCCCAATTTCAGGAATTTTGGGATTACCAAGTTTGACAAAATGACATTTGGATGTAGGCCCCATGGTTAATCACATAAAATATTATAAGGGGGAAGATGGTGGCTTCCCCCAAGTCCGGACTATGGTGAGTTTTGTGAGACCATGTATGCTCATGGCTCGTTCGTGCACCAAAAGTGCTCCAACTACGCACTAATCAATTTGTTGTTTAGTTTGTGTAGGTCTGTGTGAATAATTGACCGGCTTGTCATTTGTCCTAGTCCCATCTTGGAGCTCTAGCACACCTTTTTACCCCCGAAGTGTTGCGAACTAGGGAACGTACTTCAACTATTTTTTCTTCCATTGTTTTCATTTTTGGATTCGCATTTGAGTCTTCCAAGGAATGTGGGGTTGTGTCATGTATAATTTTTTAAATTATTGTTCAATTTTTTAAAAAATTTATAATAAACCCAAATATATGCAATAACAACTACATAATCACAAGGGCGTTTAAGGTTTGGAATTAAGGATCTTTTGAACAATAATTTAATACCTTAAGATTAATGACCCTAATAATGCCACTTGGGATAATTTGTAGTTCTCTCCTTAGATTTGAGAGAAGAACGTTGCAGCATCACCATCGTAATTTTCTCCATAATCTAGACCTTTCCTTACCTCTCTTTCTTTCTTTTTCTCTTGTCTTTCTCCCTTAGGTCTGTTTCGAGCTTTCCTTCTCTATCATTATTTCTCTATTTATGTCTACTCCTTCTGTAATGTTTGTGTCTCCTTTAAGAAGCCGATTATCTTTCTTTGAATTTGTGTGTGTCCAGGTCCAAAAAACGTCACAACATACTTATTCTAAGTTTGTGTGTGTCCAAGTCTAGGAAGCCCGAGATGTTTCTTCTTTGAGTTTCTCTTTTTGTCCACCTTAGATGCCATTACTTATGTTTTGTGTGCTTTTCTAAGAAAACAACATCGATGCCATCACCTATGTTTTGTGCGCCTTTCTAAAAAGACAACATTTGCCATCGCCTACACTCTATGTGCTTCTCCAAGAAGATAATGTCAATGCCACCATCACCAACATTCCTTCATTGATTCTTTGTGTGTGTCTATGCATTGTCTTTTACCAACGCATGTCTATGAATGCTTAAGACGCCATCACTAGAACCTAATGACTTTCCCTTGTTGACATTCCCTCATTGATGGTCCCCATCCCCAATGCTCTTTCACCGCAAGCTAATGATCCTTCAAGCAAGCTCCTTTGCCAAGTTGCCTCTTTATCAAACTAAGTGTTTGCGTGCACTATGTGCCAAGGATGCCATTGCTAAAACCTCTTCACTGAGGCCATCATTATTGACATAGATTGGAGGCCATCGCTATTGACATAAATTGGAGGCCATCGCTATTGACGTAGATTGGAGGCCATCGCTATTGACATAGATTGGAGGCCATTGCACTATTGCATACATTGTTATCTATCAATTTTTTTTTGTCTTTCATTTGCCATTTGTGTCTACCATGTTTGGGTTTGCCTAACTTATGAGACTTTTCCCTCTGTTCTTTAGATCACTCCTTTTTTGATCAACCATTAGAACCCACCACAAATTCTTTTTCACTTATAGCACTTGAATGGAAGGTTACAATTTTGTTGGGACATGCCCATCAAGCTGCATTTTTTCCCTTCATTATCGTTTAATAATTTTATGTTGTGCAGAGGTGATTTTTGAACCAAACCCCTATAGCCTAGAGGATGAACTCAATACCTTGCTCTAAAATTATTGTGAAATCTTTCATTAGCAACCCTAATAAAAATAACATACCATGCCTTCTTAAACTTAACTTTATCCTTTTTTTCAATTCCCTTTTGAGCTATTCACTTAGCCTAAGTGAATTGTGTACCTCCAACCTTTTTGGACCTTTTCTCTTCCTTTTCTTTAACTTTTTGCTCCCTCAATTTATTTGCAATTTTTTTGTCCATAGCCTTCTATTTTAGAATAGCCACATATTGGTCTAATGTTACCACATATGAATTGGAATAATCCATTGGTGCTTCATTGTTTTATTTTCTATTGGTTGGTAATGTAGGTAGTGATAACAAGTGAACTAATCCAACTTCTTCATTCTGATTTGAATCAACCAAGTCTTTTGATTTTAAAATAACATCTTTCAAGTCCACCACTAATTAATCTTCTTCATGGTTGTTTATTATTGTGCTATAACTATTTGCCATTTCGACATAATAACGTGGCATGGGTGAACTAGAGGGGTAATTAAAAGTAGTTGGAAGCTATATTTGAAAGGTCCATGTAATGTTCAATAATTCTATGGTAACTTTAGCCTCATTCTCATTAGATTCACTAATTGCATCTAAATGATATGAGAGTTCATGGTCCTCCTTTTATGTTACAGTGAATACATCATTTGGACCAAATTTTCCAACCATGGCTATAAGATTTAGTGGCTAGATTTAAAAAACCCTTAACCTTGATTTTATGTTTTTTTTTTCAAGGATTATTGCAAGGCCTTGTCCACCCATGCTGCTTTGTGTGGTTCAAAAATAATTGTTTTTTGCCATGCTAATTTTTTTTTAAAAATTTCTAAAAGCTATCTTGAATGGTTTAAAGCAGGTGACATCCAATGGTTGTGGTGCATGTGAAATATGAGTAAGTAAGGTGACCATGTTTAACCCAACTTCTATTGTTTGTTCAAATGCTTGTATTATAACTTGAAAACCATGCCCATCCAAAATCAAAAGATGTCAATTCTCTTGAGAAACCCTTCGTGGAACACATCTATAAAAAAAATTAACCACTACTTGAAAAGCTAAATTGTCATCCAAGCTTTTTTTTTACATTGCCATGCATGTTCTTGGTGTATAATATCAAATGTAATCTTTTTGCATCCTTGAACCTTTGAAAATGTAAAATGCAAACAATGTTGCCCTTGCAACATTAACAACACAATTCACAGTTAACCATTCCTAAAACTTAGGGATGGTGTTGTAAACATCTTGTGAACCTTGCTTGGCGAAAACCTTAGCACCAGATTGACGTTTTACATGAATTCTTGTCTTGCCTAAACTCCAAATGTGATCTTATGCATATTTGTGTTGTGTGTATAGGTTTTCCAAGTTGGAATAGAAGGTATGGCATGTTTATTTATTGAGTCATTTTGCCCTAAAAATCTCCAATCCTTCTACAAGTTGAATATTGATATTTGGATGACAATTTTTAAACCAATACCACCAACTTGTTCTTGGAACATTGTTTTGAAATGGGGTAGGTTTGGTTTGTGTGAATTCAACAACCTTTAGCTTCAATTGTTGCAAGGTGGTAAATAATCCAGTAGTCTACATTTTCAAAACCCAAGTGATAATTGCTACATCCTCATGTTCTATTAGTACACCTTGGGGTCCCGTTTTCCTACTTTTAGTTCTATCATTGAAATGATTTAAAAGTGATGTAAGTGGAATGTTCCAATACCTGGTTGTTTTTCACACAAAAATGTGTCCTTCTCCACTACGTCCATGGCATTTTCTAGATGTTGATATGTCCATTTGGCTTGTTTAGTTGCATTAAAATTTTTGTTAATTTTGACTAACTTTTGTATTTTTACTATGGGAGGATGGCATTGCTAATGTGTTAGTGCTTGAATTGGTTGTGACTGTGGAGTCTTTTACATTGTTGTGTTAACTAGGGTGATAGGTTGTGGAAGTCAATTCTTTTGTTTTACACAAATGGTACTTGAAATGTCACTTCATTACTTTCATGGCACATTCAAATGTGTTGCAACATAGTTTGTTAATGGTGCATCCTAAGCACATTGTGATGATTGTTGTAGGGCCCAACCATGCATTGGTGCACTCATTTTAGCCCTATTCCTCGTAGTCCTAATCTCCAAGCATTTGAGGGTGTCCATTTAGGTCCTAGTAGAGGTACAAATATGTGCTTCTTATATGAAGACCAAGAAATCAAAAAATGTGTTAGATCTAGATAATGTTCAATTGCATAGGTTTTTAACTCTTTATTTGAAATAAGAAGTTCATAAAATTTAGCAAAGTTGACCCAATTTAATGTGACATTAGTTGTGGATGTGTAGGTAGTTGGAATGTATCTCAAGGTGCGACATGAGGGAAGAGAAGGAAATCTATGATTATTGTTACTATAAGAATGGGATGGTTGTTTTAGGACTGTTGATTGCTGAATCCAACAATAGTAGAGATACTTTGAATACTTGATATTATACTCTTGTACTAGCTTTGGTATACCATTCAAATCTACCTTTTTTTACACTATTTTTATTCCTTCAAGTTCTTTTACTTCCTCCTCAACTATAAATGCAATAGGAATTCTTTCTATTTTCCCCCTAATTTCAAATGTAGTAAGGACTCTTTTTTCACATCCTTTGCATTAGGGTTGACTTTTACTACCTTCTTAATATCAATTGTAACTAAATTGTTGTCGAATCCCTTATTGATCCTAGATTGTAATTTTTTAATAAAATGTTAAAACTCTTGCAATGAACTTCACCTTGATGTGACATGCTTAGTCTAGAACTACAAGGTTTTATAATAGGATTACAATGCAAAGCCATGTGATATATGCCCTTACCTTGTTGCTTCATGACTTTTCGTGAGAAAATGCCATATATGAATTTTGGTGGGAAAGTCTTTAATAGATTTTCATGGTTCTTGATCCAATCATATCCAAAGCTATCCTCACTGTTTTAAGGGAGTTATTTCTTGTGTGTGATTTATTCTAGCACATGCTAGTTTCTTTATTTGTATGTTATGTCTTTTGTTTTCAATTCACCCAAGGAGACATTCCCAAACACACGGTTTTTTTTTTGGGTGCATGAAGTTTTAAAGTAACAATCGTATCATTGTTTATTAATGTCAGCCTGGACCTCTATTACCAAACAAGAAATTGCACAAAAATGAAAAAAAAGGTATGTGCTCCAAAATGCTCCTTGTTTTAAGTTGAGCATCTTAACCCTTATTCCTGAACATTAAATGTTCAAAGGCGTTTTGCATTTTATAAATTTTTTAGAACACAAGATTTCTGGTTGAACGTTTGATCATGGATGTTCATTTGAACAATAATCAACATAAGCAAAAACTAACACTGGTGTTGCAACCCACTAAATAAGTGTTTGCTGACCAGCTTCTGATCGGTGATGGGGCATCCTACCCTAAGCCCAGTAAATTTCTCATCTTCAGGTTTGAACATATTACGAGTCTTGTTTGGTTCTCAATTTTTGAGAGGACCTGCAGTTTCAATTTTGAACCAAAGGTCCTTTGTTTGATAGAACCTCCAGAGCAGGTTTGGAAACAAATTTTATATTAATATAATCTCCAGTTTTGAAGACTTCTCTTAAAATTTGGAGCCCTGTCCAGTTTAAAACTAGGTCCAGGTCCATCTACCTTGCACTCACTATTGGACTGGCCTTGGGATGGGGACCTCAAATACAGAAGGGTCTCAACTCTAAACCTAGACCCTTCTCCTATACTGACAATCCAGTAGCTCCATCAGCTCTATGGTTAAGATTCATTCAGATCAAGGGTTCAATTTCTTAGTTCCATTTGAGGTTGTAACATATGCCTATTGTCTTCAAATATAGGTGGCAAAATCTTGGCAAAATCTTGGCAAAATCAGTGTTGAGTGGTTCTCAAAATGCTCACCCAGTTCTTGACTCAATTCTCACAATATCATTGTATATATCAACCAAACATATATAATTTTTTGGAGACGGAGAATCAGACAGGTTCTCTTATAGAACTTAGATCTGGTTCTCAAAGCCCATGTATCAGTTGTTGGCTCTTCTTCTCCCATGGGGTTGCTGCTTTTCTTCTCCCTTTACTGCTATTATTTTTCTCCCACTGCTCTTATTATTTTCCTATTGTTGCTACTTTTTTCATGTGGTGCTGCTCTTTTGGTGCGATGAAGTAATTAAGACATTAATTATTTAATTATAAATAAATATTTTAATCTATGAAAAAAATAATAACTGAGTTGTGAAAATTGGATGTGAAAATCGAATGTTATTGTATATGTGAAAACCACCCTACATGAGAACTGGGTGAGTTTGAAAAAATTAAAAACTTGATGAAATGCCCACATATACATTTCCCGAAATACCTTGCATTTTTATTTTTTAATGTTTTTCCCATGATAGGCCTACTCAGCATGTACGTGCCATATACCACACGGAAAAAGTTCGCTTGATTTTTATGCCATGTAATGCCCTTGATCATAGGCAGTACTGGAATTGGGCCTACCGAACTTCCACCTCACATGGGCCCCTTATTCCAGTAATGCCCATGGCCTTGAGCATAATTTTTGTAGTGTAACTAGAGGGCATGTTACAAAGTGCAAGTATTCATCCAACCTACAAGTGAGTGTGATAGGGCATTCTGTCTTCATGGCAAGCTTTATGAAAAATGTAATCCTCCCCCTTTGAAGGTTGCATCAATTTTTATGCAACATTAAAGTCCACAAATGAGAATGTTATTGAAATTAGGCTTGTGCTCAGCTCTCACCTTGCACACCCTTATTTTTTGGTAATGCCCTTGCCCTTAACTTTACCCAAACACTTAACCTAATCCACATTGTGCAATATGTTGTGCAACAATGTGAAACCTAGCCTTTGGGAACTGATTTTCTCCTGAAAGCTGGGTTTTAGGGTTAACTATTTTGGATAAAGTGATGATGACTAATAAAGATAAAGAATTGCATAACTGCATTTGGGGATCATGCACTCTTGTGTTGGGTAGTTCCTCAGCAGCTTCAAAACTAATTAAATTATTTGCAAAAATGTTGAAAATTTCAAAAAATAATAATGTAAAGAACAAAACTTTATGAAGGAAAATAAAGAATCTTTGAGAATATATAATTTTTACATGGAATCTTCAAATTTAAATTAATTAGACAAATGTGTTGAAGTTGCCCTTGTATTACAGTATACGATACATGGGTTGAGGTTAGGTTTTTTTTCCTTTGTCTTATGTAGTGATCATCCCAATAAATATTTAGCATTTGTGTCAACAAGTTTTGGGAAAACCATCAAAACTAGAAAAGTGGCAGAAAAACCTGCCATAACACTAGACATGTGTCCAAATCTAATATCATTCTTTCTAGGGTGTGGCCAAATTTGATAAAATTTGGCAGGAATGTGCAACAGAATAATGTCCCTTTTTGTTTTGGAAGGTTAAAATTTTGCACCAGTTCACCAGGGAAAACAACGCCAGTTGAGGCACACATAGTTGATGTTCAACAAGGTGATGTTCTGATTAGTTTATGATGTTAAAAGAGGCCATGTTCTACTCAGCCCTTTTCGAACTAGCATTAGAGAGTCATTTTTCATCTTTAAATTGGTCATTTCCTTTTTCAGTATTGAATTATACAAGAAATTTTATTTTAATACTTCAACTTCTGACCATCCATTTCAATAGAGCAGCCATAAAACTGCATACGCTACCATTGTTTTCATAATGTTTCTTGAATGAAGTTTTAGATCTATATTGACGTGAGCGTGCAAGACTTTATTCAAAAGGAAAATGGGATGGGCAGAGAGGAAGGGGGTGTGGGGGAGAAACAATGAAAAGAAAGGAAGAAAAAAGGTAGAAGAGGACATGGTTTATAGTCTAACACAAGTAATAGAATAACTTTCATGATCAAGATCAAAACTATTTGACATCCTTCAGGTATTTACAATGAAGAAAATATTTGAAATGGTAAGAACAAAGGGTTTGCAAGTGGTGGAAGTCGAGAAGTAGTCAACCTCAACTTGAAATCATGCAGGCCTTCAACTTTTGAAGCATAATTGAAACCCTTTGTCTAAGCAAGTGGTGAGGACTCAAAGTGGGGGGACCTTTTGGGCCTTTCATTCCCCACAAATTATTAACATAAACTTATAAAAAAAGGCATAAATTTGTTTATGTAAACAACCAAAGACCTCTATTGTTAGGGGGAGGAATTAATTTATTGGGTGGCAATTTCGATCATTTCGTGCATTTGTTCTTGAACCAAATGATTTCATACTTCCTTCGCAATAAATGCAAAAACATCACAAGTGGCATCATGTATCCCAATGCTCTCATTACCATGTAGACATTGTAATAAATGGATATATTTTAAGGATCAATGGGACAAAAGTAGACATAATGAGGAAAGCTTGTGACTAAAGGATGGGGCAGTCTAAGTCAAATTTGTAAAGCAATGGAAAATTGTTGATGAAAAGCAAAACATCAATACCACTGGCAATTTGTGAATCAACACCTAAGCCTGGGCTTGAACATGAAAAGATGCGAGCTTAAATGATGGACATTGATTCTCCCATCATAAAGAATGTTGGAAAGGGTGTGTTGGTGCAAACATCCTAGATTGAAGTCATAAAGCCAGTCAATTGATTTGTCAATGAAGTGTTCCAAAATGGGAAAACACCCATGGCCACTAAGGACAAGAGGTCCCAAGCTACCTTGGAAAGGGAGGGTGCCAAAATTGATGTGAAGTCTCTAACAAAAAAGGACAATGTTCAAGCAAAAACCAAAAGACCAAGGATGAAACAATTAATGCCCAACTCCCAAGAATGCAACAAGGGTGGTGGAAACAATGGAAATGAAACCAAAGCATTCTAAAGAAATGGGAAGAGAGTTTAACAACAAGCAAAGTTTTCTTTAGGACCATCAAAAGATCTTGGACCCATAAAATGTCCAAGTACTTGAAATAGAAATAGATTGAAAGACATAAGAAAGTTTAAGAACTTTGAAGTAGGAGGAGTCCGTCAAAAAAGGTGATGGGTGTTGCAAAAAACACCAAATGAAAATCTCAAAATCTACTTGAAGGTCACCCATCCTAGTACCTTCACCTAGGATAAATCTAGATGCTTGAGATGTTTTGATAATCCTTTCTAATGAAAGAGGAAATGAACCAAACAAAAAAACCTTATTGGAATACCCAAAACATTGGGAAGGGGATGTTAAACAAGGTTGGCAAGGTGAAATCATTGGACAAGCCTGATGAGGACCAAATAACACATTTGTAAGGTTGAACTAAAAGGCAAATCTTATTAAACTTTGAAACTAGGTACTTGTGAGTTACACATATTATGGGAGGAATTATGAGTGTCATTAACTATAATGGGGAATAAACATGCGGAGAATTGGGTTGGAACAAATTGAAAAGCTCGAACATGAGTTGGAACAAATACATGCCCACCAAGAGGGTCACCTTGGTGAGTAAACATGGCCAAAAGGGATGATAATGACCTCACCCTCAAAGTTATGGAAGTTGTAGAAAAGAAGAGGTTCATATGCATAAAAATTGTGAACAAAAAATAAGAATTGAACAATATCACCTCCATTAGCATGAAATTCTTGAAACATTAATATGTGCACCACAAAACTGAATCACATATTTTTTTGAGTTGTTGATGTCTTGTTTTCACAATTGCATCTTCATCACCTTTTTTCTTTCATCTCAACCGCTCATGTTACCCCTCCATTATTTTTGTCAGTGGAATTAAAAATGAAAAAAATCTTTAATGACGCTTTTTATCTAAGGGTTTCAATTGTCAAATCAAGCAAAAAAAGTAAAGATTGTGATATTATTATATTTTATTTTAGTAAATAGCTAGAAATATAGGTGGAAGATTAAAATAATGTGCTTGTGATCATCATTTTATTGCATTTTCATGGGGATGATCACCACTTAGAATATTTCCCATGGCTAATTTTTAAAAAGTCAAAAAAACCATTTTTTGGATGAGCCTTCCACCACTATGGCATGAAAAAAATAATCTTAAATAAGAAAATAGTGATGGATGGTTTAGGTTTTCTTAAACATTTTTCATAGGAAGTGAATGCTTTTCGGTGGCCAATGATAGTCATAAATAAGAAATTGACTACTATTCATTGGTCGAACACCATGATTGGTCCATGTATCAATTATATTATTAAATACCAAAAAAATGTAAATTATAACAATTATGGGTAGGGGAGGGGTTCATAGTAATTGGATGTTACATTTAACTATAACAAGTCATTTCCAATGGTTACATTTTTTGAAGTGTTGAATTTGTGACCTTGCAAATATAATTTTCATATCTAGGTTTAGTTTTTTTTTTCCCAAGCCCACCCATAAAAGTAAAACTAGGACTGTAAATATGTGGGAAACTATTAATAAGAAACCATTTGGACCAACCGGTACGATTGGCCAAGTGAAAACATGGAATAATAGTCAAATCATGTTTACTACATTCTTCTAAAGAAAATGTTAAGCTTTGTTGTGCCTTTTACTAACTTCAACAAAGTGTGCAAAAATATTGGGCCAAAACCATTATGTTGAGTCAAACTAGGATCTTTTGAATTTTTCATCCAATTTTAATTTGCATTTGTGAAATAGGACACATATAAAAACAATTAATTGTTCCCAAAGTGGGGATTGAAATTATGATGATGTAGAAAAAACAACCATCATCCCCTATAACATTCAATTCAATGTGGTTATATACCACATATGAAGGACAAATATTTAATTACATTTTTATACAGTGGGCAACACACTAAACATGAAACATATGAATTTGGCAATTCTTATTATTCTTTGGAACTTTTGGCAATTGAAAATCGTCAAGTGTTCTTCATTTCAAAAATGTTTTTACATGAAATTATCTTTCTAGAAAAATTTCATTATTTGAAAATCGGTTGGGTAACTTGGGTCCCTTATCTCCATCATGAGCTAATAGCAATTTTGAAATTCGAATATTGCAAAAATGAAATGCAAAAAATAAATTAGAGAAATATGATATTAAAAAGAATATCAATAAAATAAAATGTTACAAAATAATATTATAAAAAAAGGATGCAAGGAAAAATATCACATAAATAAAATGCAAAAAAAAAATTCTACAAAATTAAGATACAAAAAAATAGTAGAGAACACATGAAATGCAAAAAAAGACTACAAATAAAACATTAAAAAATACTAAAAAATAAAGATGCAAAAAAAAAACTACATAAACACAACAGAAAAAATAATCTATTATTAAAATCACCGTCAAAATTAGAAAAAACAACACCAAATCCAAACACAAGTTGAGATTTTATTGAGATTCCCAAGTGTTATTACATAATAAAAATGAACATCCGATATTCTAGATTGTGTAGGGTATGATGATTGATAATGCCGTTAATTAAACCTTAAACATTATGTTGATCAGTAATAACATTCTTCTAGTGGAGTTTAATTATAAATAGGTCCCTTCGTAACATTCATAATGGACTATAAACTTTTTCATTGGTCAAAATCTAGGTTGACCATGTCTTTAAGCTATGACCTAAAACATGACATGGTTGATGAATCCATGAAATAATCAGTGTCAATATTTTTTTGTTATATAAATTGCACAAGCTTCCCTAATGAATATGTCTTCAACTTTGGAGTTTGAAAGTGTGCCAATTCCATTTTTCGGAAAAATTAGATGGACCCCCTTTTTCTCGAGGTATAAAATAGTTCAAGCACCACCTAGGGTCAAAGTTGTTGCATGGTTGTTTCCTCTTTGGTTGCAAATCCATATTGAAAATGGGTAATCCTACTTAAACCTCCCAACCTCCCCCCAATCACACACCTCAATGTATACAATTGAAAGGTTGCTTAATGAAAAGTGCAACATGATGTTTTGTGAAAAATCATTATGCAATGCCTTACACCGATGGACTACATTCAAGATACATAATGTTCAAGCCAATTTCACCCATGCTCATTTCAATGTCATAAGACATTGGCAAGATTCAAAATTAGGCCCTCCCCCTTGCAAAAGTTCCCAATTATTGATGGATTGGTTTTGACTATTATAGTATTTCAACATTCCCCTAAACGTGCTTTTGTTCCACCAAAATGAGGATGTTTTCAAGGTTTTTACATGGATGGCATAATGCCTCCACAAAAATTTGGCATTGTGCCTGATATTTATCTTTTGCTTTCAATGTTTTTTTAGAAAATTCAATGTACAAAGGCACCTAGTTGAATTTCTCAATCTATAGTTTGAAAATTTTGCCGTGTCCACCTTCCCAACTTGGACCATTTAAAGTAGATACAATCTTGGCCAATGATGGCACCCAAATGACCCCTCATCTTTGTGTTTGGTTCAAATTTGTCTTCTACCCTTTCTCCACCCTTGAAGGAACTCTTGTTTCACTTTTTGCAAAATTCTTTGACTAACCCATCCACTATTCACCTTCTTGTGTAATAAATAAATTTTGGTTGACGAGTCCTTTTTCAATGGGTAAATTATTGACATCGTTGAAAGTAACATCCTTTAATTTCAATTCTTCCCATTGTAAATAATTCTTGTAAGTACAATCTTTTTAAAACTTGAGGTCTTACAAAACTTCTTAGAATTTATTTTTTGCATGGTAATCCTATATCATTCAATCCCTTCCAATTGGAAATTAACATACAACATTGTCAAGGTGACTATATTCCTTTATAAGAAGAAATCCATCACAATCTTCTACATTGCCATTGTGACCCAATTCCAAATTGATTCTCTTGTGAAGAATCTTTTCAAAAGTGCTTGGACATCAGGTCTCTTGAAAAATCCTCCTTTCTAGGGCACTTATCCATTGAGTTAAACATGTTGCCCTAAGTTGCCCACACACCTTGTGTCCCTTCACCCCACAACCCATGCCTTTTAAATAGTGATAGTAAAAAAGATCCATATAATTTTGCAAGGTTAAATTAATGATTAAACAAAGAGAACCCCCTAAATTTTGATTAAAAAACAAGACTACAATGTACTTCACTCACCCATGTTTCCAACCTTTCAAGCTTCACCCAAGTTCTTCACATTGATTATAAATAAAAACCAATTTCTAGGAAAACCATAGTGGCACAAAAAGAGAGTTGAAAATATAACATAGTGTAATGGTTGTGACCTTTTTATATTGAAGCTTGATTATGTCAAATCATACAAGTTGTTGTTAATGGTGACATGCCTTCCAATCATTTTGAAATGTAGTCAAGCCTTATCCAAGACACAACCAAATTTCAGTTGTTCAAAATCACCATTATATAATAAATGATTGTCCCTTGTACAAAAGCGGTCTTGGATAGGAGTGGTTGCTCCCTAGATAAGGGTGACTCTAGAATTTGGTTACACCCTAGAATGTGGTTGTTCCTTGGACGGGGGTGGTCATTCCTTGGATAGGGGTTATCGTTCCTTAAACAAAAACAACCACAATTTGGTTACACTCCCTGAAAAATGATGGTCACTTTTACACAAGGGTGGTTGTTGCTTAAACAAGGGTGATCATTCATTAGACATGGGTGAACAAAATTTAATTGCACTCCTTCAAGGATAGGGGTGACCACAATTTAATCAATCCATGGACATGGTTAAATAATATTGAGACTAAATTTCGAACATAATTTGGATGGTTGAGATTTTTTTTCATGATTTGTCCAATGGTTGAGATCAATCTAATTAGTTTGACGGACATCTAAGATTATTTTTTATTTAAAAGTTGAAGAAGGTTTTCATGATGTACAATTTAATGTTGTTTTAAATGTTTAACCAAGATTGCATGTGTTGGGTTTTTAGGGTAACTTTTTTACATAGTCGCCACATGTGAAGTTTGTAGGTGTAACTATTTTACCCTTGATACAAATATTATTGTACTAAGCTTAAGTTTCTCCTAGGTTGACCTTACATTGACCTAATTGAGGGGTATGTTGGTGTCAAAACACACGTGAATTAAGTGACATAACAAGGGCAACATTGATAACATTGTCTACTTTTTGAGTTATTAAATGTATGTGACAAAACTATTGTTGTCAACAATATACTACTAGTTGTGTAGTTGGATAAATTTTTATATTGAAAACTTGAGCCTCTAAGACATGTGTTTCTAGATCCAAGCCTTCTATATTCTCCTCATCTTGAGCCACATACCATTAAACAAGTAGTGTTTTTAAGAAATAGTCTGAAGTTGTAAATAGATGAACAAGAGTTATAGATTCATGTTGTTTATGGTTTGTATCCTCCATATTATTGATTCCCAACCATAGGTACCGTATTTGTTTGACATGGGGTATGGTTTCACTGAATTTGTAACCACTTATGTATGTTTTCTTGCCATGGTAATTCAAACTATTGAAGTACAACCCTTGGAAGTGTTCACATCTTTAATGTGTGCCTACCACCTAATTGTTTCAACCAAACACCTGTTGATTGTGCATCTTGATATTCCTTTTTTGTTACAAAAGACATCTTGTACCTTGCAAGTTGCTCCTTTGTTTTTGGAATTGCACGATTTACACAATGAACATTGCTAGGAGTGCTTACAACCTCTTTGCTATGTTTGTTTCAATGTTCACAAACTTGTATCTAGGCAACATTTACTATTTGCATCCAAATCCTAGATACATTTAACTTTTTTATTTACATATTTCAATCAACAACACACTTATATGCTATCCTTGGACTAAGCATTTACAACCACTAACCAAAGTCGAATGTAACAACAACAATTTGAAAACACATTACAAAAAACAAACACAACATAATTACAAAAATCCAAACTGAATTTCCCAAAATTGAATCCCAAGGATGGTTGCCAAATGGTAAGTATTAAATTCTTACTCCTTGATTAGGTTTCTTGAACAAGATCATAAAGATTTTTCAAGATTGCGAATCTACATGCATATCAATCACACACTTATATTCATTGTTAACATGTTATTGTTATTGTAAGTATTGACTATTGCAACCTTAATTGTACATGTATTTCTATAGTAAAAACATAATTATTTACCAAACATCTCCAAGTTCCATTACAAAAACAAGAAGGTGCAAAAAAAAAAAAACTCTTTATGTTGCATCAAAAATCAATGTCCAAAACTAGAAAGGTGGGAGAAGAAACATCTGAAATTTCCCTCTAGAACCCTAATTCAAATCTAATAACTTAGTACTCAATAATTACATACTACACTACAATTTGCCTCATGTTCCTTGACACCAACAATTTAGGGAATGTTTGAAAGATTTTTCTTTTGACACAATTGTTTTAATAATTGATTTTGTTCAAAAAACACCTTTGAAATTCATAATGAAGTACAAAGTATACACTATCATAATTATCAAATTACAAATTAGGTGTAAATTACTTGGTAATGGAATTCAAATCCAAACCCAAATGATGAAGATTTTCAAGTGCTCATAAAATACCATTTTTACATTTTGAATGATAATTAATCCCACATTGACAATTAATTTGTTTAACATTGCTTGTTACTACATTAGCAAGATGTGTTGGATAATGGCTTTTGACCCAATCAACGTGTTAGATGTGGTTCAACAAACATTTTTTCCAATTTAATTTAAATAGAACCCCATGGTATTTTGTTAATTGATATTTTTATTTGATAGGAGGTTGTATAATGCTTTAAAGTTTTATGGAATTAATTATGGCAAAGGACCCCATGATGAGGTGCAAATAATTTTAAAGGGATAAGACATAGTCAATTGGATCCAAATGGCCCAAAGCTACATTATAATGTTGGGTGAAAGCACATTAAGGTGGAGTACTTTCCGACATATGTGGAATACCCATACTAGAGTTAAAATAAAAGTCAATTTTACATTGTAGTAGAATATATTATATTGCACAAGTCATATGGCAAGGTTAAAACAATTTTTTTTTACTTTAAAACTTTATCAATAATAGATAATTGTATCAAACATTTATGTTTAAATAATGACAAGTTGAAATGAATAAAGGAATGTATTAAAAAATCCATATTTCATTATATATATATATATATATATATATATATGATTTTCAAAATCTTTCAAAATTGTCTTCCTTTGTATCAATGGCATCACACTACTTTCTATGTGAAAAAAATCACTCAACTAATCATTTTGGTAAATATAATGAGTCCATAATCATATGATATGGATTGTGATGCAAGGTTTTTGGCATTTCAAAAGTCCAACATGTTATGTTAATTCAAAGTGTATTCATGAAATTCATACAATGTAATCATATCACATGTAATATATATATTTTGAATCCTTTTCACATATTATTCGTTTATATTTTGTTCCATGGCCCATGATTGTCTAATAAGTTGTGACAGGATTATGTACTCCACCATAGTGTGTTGTTATTTTATAACACATATGTATGTTCCATTTGAAAGGTTCGCAAATTACCAAAATGATTCCTAAATATTTAATTAAGGTTTTGAAGGGTGAAATTAACTCCAATTGGTAAGCTTGATATGTCATTAGAAAACTCTTTTAAAGGGACACACATTTTATTTTGATAGCTTTCAAGTTGAATTTAAAATGAGAATTTATGAACCACAAAATGGTGAAAGTCATAAGATGGTAATTTCAATGTGGTTTAAGTTGTGCATAACTGAAAGCAATTTTTTTTATCAAGGTGGCAATCATTTATTGGAAGATGTATAAAAAATGTCAATCATCCCTTGGAAGATTTAACCAAATATGATTGTAAATTAGAAATTAAAAAAAATAAAAATTCATCCTTCTATACCTTTGACTACATAACAAAAACCACATATATGAATTTGAATTTTTTTTATACCTTCTTGCTTTTAGTGATTAAAAATCTCCAAAAAAATTCAATTTATTTAACTTTTTAATTTTAACAATATATTGTTAGGAAAAAAGGTTGGTTGTAAAATATATTGTAAGGAGGGAGGTAGTGTTTCTTATGAAGTTTAAGCTATGATGAATCTTGTGAGTTCAAAATTAGCTTGTGGTTTGTCCATACACCATTTTGGTTTCAAAATTCATTAATTGCATTCTTATTTAGTTTATGCAATTTGATATGGTTGTAAGTTCATCCTAGGAATTCATCCTAGTCCAATGTTAATGTTTTGCCACCTTGTTTCTTGTTGAGAGTTAAGGAAGATGCCTTGTATTTGCATGAATTGTGGCAAATTTAAGAATCAAGGAAGAATTTATTATTGATACCATTTGAAAAACCTAGGTGTGCATCATATAACATTTAAAAAAAAAAGGTAATGGGATGAATGTTGTCTATGTAGGAAGTGTAAAATGTCTAGTTATAGGATAACAAATGTGTTAACATGAAAGGCAAATTGTTTAAAATGGGTTATTTAAAAATTCACAAACCCCTTCTTTGGAAAATGCAAATTTCTAGATTTTTCACCTAATTATAGGTTTGTAATCATCTATAAAAGCCCACCAAAAACTCCACAAATGGCTTTGAAACCCATGTGTTAAATATGAATCTTTTGTGAATGTTAATTTTTAAAATGCTTAAGCATTTGGTCATTGACATAATTACCTTAACAATTAGCTTTTTTACAACTCATTGAAGTCTTTCCACACATGTTGGTACCCCACACCTATATATTGTAAAATGCTTTCAAACAACCCACTTGTAAAGCTCAATTGCCCTTATTAAACCATGTATGCCCTTCATGTACATGGCCACCATGCAATAATCACAATCTTATTATAAACCCCTTGTTAAAAATTTATCTATTAAGGAAGGTTACTTGTTTGTTTTGTTTTTTAGTTGAAATCTCCCAAACCATGATATGCTCTTGGTACCATTGGAAAACCTTCAATGATTAGGCTGCATTGTGGTGGTTTGTTTAAACATGTGCTTCAAGAGTTGTTGAATATTGAACAATTTTGTCAAAGAACAAATCAAAACAAAAAATTATAGGTAAAATTTGTTGGGCCCCCACTAACCTAACCCATTTTTGGTTAAATTTAGGTAGTCGATTAATAAAGTTTTGGGGTAACCTTGGATCCATGGGATAGGACAGCCTTAGATTTTATTTTAGATGGACCATCAACGGGTGGGTGGTTTGGATAGGATAAGGTGGCGAGTAGGTTAGCTAGATTAGGTTAAAACACAATCATCCTATTTTACCTGGATTAGTCAAGTTTATTAAATAGAAGGGTATAAGTAAAGTGGAAGTGGTTTTTAAAAAAATGTTAATAATTAGGTTTAAGTTAGGGAGGCAAAAATACATTCCTCTTGAAGCTAGGAAGGGGGTTGGCAAAACATTATTAATTACTTTTCCATTTCTCAGAATGATGAGTAGTGTGTGATGGAGTGAGAAAGAATGAAGATTGATGATGATGTTGTGAAATTTGGGCTTTTAAAAGGTTGGGCATATCATGAAGATGTAAGGTGGGTAAGGGGGTGGCTACTACGTCATGGGGATGTGAGTTTCCAAAGGGGGGCAACCCCCAAACAACATGGTGGAAGTGGAGGTGAAAGGTAATGTCACAACCCTAGTTTTGGGCTCGCGACCAAGGCAAAGGGAATTGCAAGGGTGCGGGCCAAGAGGAAGCCCGGGAGTTGAAGCCAAAGGGAAGCCCGGGAGTTAAGCCAAAAGGAAGCCCGGGAGCTAAGGCAAAAGGAAGCCCGGGAGTTAAGGCAAGAGGAAGCCCGGGAGTCACACCACGTACTCCCGGGAATGTTAGAAAGTGTGAGG
>Ga0116229_10006595_pt1 | contig 18621 bp, 18 predicted proteins | sample S1TSphgellanicum_3_FD_87313 | JGI IMG/M metagenome (GOLD analysis project Ga0116229, IMG submission 87313) | Host-associated microbial communities from peat moss isolated from Minnesota, USA - S1T2_Fc - Sphagnum magellanicum MG | ecosystem: Host-associated > Plants > Peat moss > Unclassified... | reverse complement strand
TTTTTAACGGTTAGCTGCTGCTGCGGAAAGTTTAAATCCCGGCATTGGAGCGATAGCGGCGACTCAGGGGCATTAAAAAACTTTACATCTGCCCCTCGTTCACGGAGCTTCGCAGCGAGCCTCAGCGACAGCCGCTCTAAGCCTCCCAGACTGTTTGTCGTTGCGAGAAAGGCGACTGGTCTGTCTTTCCACGACCGGCCAGCAGCTCGTTCTTCGCTGCCAATTTGTGGCCGATTGATCTGAATCTCTTGGAATGTATGTGGTAATGAGGGCATGTTGAAGATGACAGCGTCCCGCCGTTAGGCATAAATTCCCTTTTTGCTTCGACCTTACAACCCTGTTGGAAGTTAAAGCTGCCTTGGTTCACCTGTCCCAGTTTAACACGGAAAAAGCGAGTAATGTTCCAGATAATGAAAATTTAATGAAAACGCTACTCTTTGGAGTTGAACTCGTCGATAACATGAGTGATCGGCATCTCGAGTCTGACATCGGGATTCTTTGCCATTTTGAGGCTGTTAAGCATCTGCTCTTCTTCCAGCCGTCTCTCTCGAAGCATCTGGTCAATGGAGACGATCTTATAGCCGTTCACCTCCAGGTAATCGATCATCAGAGGAAGCGCTTCCATTGTTTCTGGGATACCATCGTGGAACAGGAGAATAGAGCCGTTGTTGACCTTGCCCAGAGTGCGTGCTAGGATGACCGCTGCTGCTGGCTTATTGAAGTCACCAGGATCAACAGTCCACAGAACTGTCGTGAAGCCAAGCTGTCCAGCTACTCTTGCAACGGCCGGAGAGTAGTCACCGCCAGGAGGCCTAAAGAGAGTCGGCGCCTTGCCGGTAATCTGCTTGACGACATCGCTGCAGCCTTCAAGCTCCGCGCCTATATACTGGCTAGGAATTTTCGTTAAACTGAAGTGATGGTAAGTATGATCTCCGATAGTGAGACCGGCTGCAACCTCATCCTTTACCAAGTACGGATACTTCTGAGCCTGCGTCCCGACTACGAACATTGTTGCCGGAATATGATATTGAGAGAGGATTGCTATGAGGTCGGGAGTGAAGGCCGGATGCGGGCCGTCGTCAAAGCTGAAGGCAACCTCTTTGCGAAGATCGCTTCCACGAGCTATTACCGGCGCATCTTTTACTTTCGCTAGTTCCACCGGGGTCAGTGAAGCGAGCGTCTTTGACATCTGGGATGTCTGAAGCTCCGCTCCGAGCCACACTTTGCTTCTATCTTTTTCTAACAAGTAAGTGGCATCGGCCGCACTCAACCTGTTTGTTGGAATATTCGTTGGAATCGACCTGCAATACGCAAGTGTGGTCGATAAAGTCAAAAAAGAAAGTGCGAGGACGGTGCAAATAGCGTTTGTTCGTACGCACCTGAACGCACGCATAGTTGAAATCATATTACTACTGTTCCATTAAACTGGCAGATTGTCAAATCTGTACGCTCTTTCGTGAGCCCGCATGCGTATTATACGCATGTCCCTGCCCATTTAATTTCAACCGGTGTAAGTACGGTCTAACTGGTTGCATTCAACCGACCGATAATCAAGTTCTGATGGCTTGGAGGAACTACCGATGACTAACACAGATCCCCTTGATAAACACCAAGGTGTGGCGAAACCGACCTTTGCTGGCCAGGAGAACAAAGTACCCAACGTTCACAAGTCGGTATTTTCGCGTTTCTGCCAATGTGGCGCAAACGTCACCATCGGACTAGTTACCGACGATGCGTACGCTCTTGTTGAAGAAAATTGGAACAGTATGCATGTTGGAGAGGGACACAGTCAGATCAGCCGACATGAATGGCTGCTAGAAAAACTCAAGGCTGCTTAATAAGTCAGCCGCCAACATCGATTCAATCGCCGTCGGCGGCCGATCATTGTTTTAGAAACGGTATCCAACCAAGAGGCTTAATCCGTTCGCCCGAATTCCGTGAATGGAGCCTCCATCCGTATAATCGGCCTCAACAACCGCTGCATGGTAGAACTCGTATCCGACATCCAGCTTATACCCGAGGTTTGTCTTATTCTCTGAAAACCCCGGCTGACTTGCCTGATCGAAATAAGCACCGACCCCAGCCCCGACATACGGAGTTGTGGCCGAATTTGGACCTTCGCCGAGGTACTGCTTGACGCCTATTCCGACACCAGTGTCATAGAGGTGGTTGCCGTTTGAAGACTTTCCATTGTAGTCCGCATAAACGAGCGGAACGGTTGTAAGCTTTGCTGTGCTCTTGGACAAAGCTACATCTGCACCTGCTGCGAAAAACTCATGACCAACGTTTCCTTCGACGGAACCATTGGACGGAAAAAATACGCCCAACTTAATCGTCACCGGCTTTTGGACGTTTAATGACTGTGCGTTTGCGGCGATTGGGGCAAGCGCAATTGCTGCGAGCACAACCAAGCCGGTAATGACGTTCTTATTCATTTGTTCAATTCTCCTCGTACTGAGAGTCGATAGTGAACCGTGTCGCCAGCCGACAACACGTCTCTATCGGCTAAATGCGGTGCCGACAATTTCTCTGCAAACACCTCACAAAATGTTTATTGGCAAATCAATGCCTGTTCAAACATGGCTGATATTGCAACGTTTACAAGGCAGATTGCACTATTACACTGCGGTGAGGCGAGCCGTTTCGGGTCGAACGGCCGGGTCGTGGGTCTCAAGCGACCGCAAACCTCCGGGGCGAAAACAGACGAAGAGGGCGATTATGAGGCTAACCACGGCGAAGAAGATAGTGGTTGTTGGTGCACCGTATGTCCGAGCGATCAATCCTGCCATCAGGCTTCCGATGGGTGTCGTTCCGATGAATACCAGTGTATAGATCGACATGACACGACCGCGCAAAGCGTCCGGAACGATTAGTTGAACGAGCGTGTTCGATGTCGCGAAAACAGCGATAAATGCGCACTGAACGACCGCCATCCAAATGTACGCCCAAACCATACTGCGTGCTAGTGCGAAGCAGACCAAAAAGCTGGTTGCCACTAAACTTCCAGAAATTAATAGGCCTTTTTGACGCTGCGGTGTAGAAAACAGTGCAATGAGGACCGCGCCGACCAATGCCCCAAGACCTCTTATAGTCTCCATCCGGCCAAATGCCGCTACTTGCTCGGCGGATGTCGAGTGCGGGAGGAGTGTGTAACGGACAAGTGTCGGTATCAGGATGTTGAACGAAAATGCGAATGTTCCAAATGTCCCCACCAGAATGATGAGATTGCGCATCGTGTGGTTTCCGCGAACAAACGCGAAACCCTCCTTCATCTGAATCCACAGGCTTTCTTCCCGTTGTTCCTCGGTGATCGGAATTGGATCGCCAAGCCCTTTGCCACGCATCATCAATAACGCGATAATCACCGCAATGTAAGAAATACCGTTCAGGAAGAAACAATCGGCGATGCTGACATGGGATGCTAATAGATAACCGGCTACCGCCGGACCGATTGCACGCGCTGAGTTAAACATCGATGAGTTCAGGACGACTGCCGACGACATATCCTGTCGGCTGACAAGACGGGCGACAAAGCTCTGGCGTGTCGGCATGTCAAACGCCATGACTATTCCGACCGCCAGTGCCATGAAGACGACCCAATCGACTGTCACCAGTTCGTACTTGATCAACGCGCCAAGGACGCAGGCACAAAGTCCCATTGTCACTTGCGTCACAATTAACAGACGGCGTTTGTTGACCCTGTCAATTAAGACTCCAGCAAAGAGCGAAAGGAGCAGCAGCGGCAGACCCCCTGCGAAGTTTACGACTCCCGACCAGTAGTTGGCTGAAGACTGAGCTGTGGCTGAAACATGCGTCACCGCAACAGCAGCGGCATCCCCGTGGTGGGCCATGACTCCTGCGCGCAGTTCGGGATCGACTAAGACTAAGATTAGCCATCCCTGAGCCAGACCTTGCATCCAAGAGCCAACCAATGAGATGATTTGACCGCCCCAAAAGAGGCGAAAGTTGCGATTGTGGAAGGCCCGCAGGGGACTGCTGCGTTTCTCGGCAGGGGTTTCGTTCATTTTCTTACGTTCAAACAACTTTCAGTAGGATCTGGTGCCTGACCGATACTTGCTGGGAGACAAGCTAGGTCAAATCCGTAGTCGTTCCGACACTGCTTTACTAAATCAGGCAGCGCCAGCAGAGTTGATTCCGACCATTCGTGCAACAGGATTATCGCACCTTCATGAAGAGAATTGAGAACCCGCTGGGTCAATTCTTGCGGAGCCGGATTGAAATAGTCCTTTGGATTAATCGACCAAGTCGTCAGAGAGACATGCTCCAAGGAGCAGGCACGCAACAGTCCGTACGATTTAAATCCATGCGGAGGCCTGAAATATGGAACCGCAGACGGCCCGAGTGCCGCGAGAGTATTACGTATCTGGTGCCGAATAAACTTCATCGACTTCGTTGGTAGTGCGACATGGTGAAATCCGTGTGGTGCGACTGTATGTCCGCGGCTGATAGTTTCTTGAACAAGGTGCGGCAGGCGTTCGGCACGCTCGCCAAGCATAAAGAAAGTTGCGCGTACCCCGCAGTGGTCTAGGATGTCCAGAAGTCGCGGCGTAAACTCCTCGCTCGGTCCATCATCAAAAGTAAGCGCCGCGAATCTACCAACGGTAGGCATCTTCGTAACCAAGCCGGGATAACCAAACGACCACTGTCCGTAAAACGATGCGGTCAACTCGTAAGAGAGCGCTGCAACGAGAACCGCATTCGCACAGGCGACCTCGCGAGGCGAAGGATACCGTCCCTTTACTATCCGATAGCCTGCCAACAAACCTAATGAGAAGAGAGCGGACCGTGTGAATTTTTTGGCAGTGATCGGTATGACGGGGTTCATGACGTCCTACTGTTTTACCAGACGGTGTGCGCTGCCTGGTAGATGCGTCCAGCCAAGCCAATCCGTTCGGAGCGGTATACTTGTTTTATGCAGATTGTGTTGGATGCTGCGGGTGAGAATGGCTGGCATAAAGCATGGATGGCGGCGACCCGCGGGAGCTACGAATGGTGGTACGCAGACTTCATCTCCGACGACACCGACTGGTCGCTGGTGGTCATTTTTTTGTTAGGCAATCCCTTTTCCGCCTACTATCGCCAATCGTTTCTCAAGGAAGATAGCAGCCCAATCGATCATAACGGTGTTTTCTTCGCCCTCCACCGGCGCGGCCAGCTTCGCCACTACGCGTTCATAAACTATCCGGCAAAAGCAATCACCAATAACGGCGTAGGAACCGGTCTCAGCTTCGGGCCAAATTCATTTTCATTTGCAATAGACAGCGGTTTTAGAGCAGAATTCCATGAAGAGAACGCTAATCGCCGGGTTTTAGACGCTGTCGTCACACTCCAACCAACGTCAGCCAGATCAGAATCACCAGCGACAGTAGACCCCAATGCGGGCCATTGGTGGCTTCCCGCAATCGCCGCCGGTCGTGCAGAAGTTGATATCGCTATTCGGTCGCTTGGCGCAAGCCGAGCAATTGAGCGAATCAAGTTTTCTGGAAGCGGCTACCACGACCACAACTGGGGAGTTCTCCCATTTGGACGGGAGATCGACCATTGGACATGGGCTAGGTCGGACTTTGGTGACGGCAAAGCAGCACTGTTCTATTGGACAGTTGAGGATGGAGGTCGGCAGACCTGTTCGCTTTTGATCTTTTATCGAACAAGCCTGCCAGTCGTTTACGAAAATGCAATTGTCAACGTAGAAAAATGGCGGATATCGAAATTTGGGACTCGATCACCGAAAAAAGTAGTTATCGCCATCGACAACCTTTTGCTATCGATCAGTACAAACGAACTTTTGGAGGATGTTCCGTTTTATGTTCGATACCGACACACGGCGACACTCACCGTAGACGGTGTTCAGCAGACCGGAGTCGGAATAGGAGAGTTCTTCAAACCAGCCCCCCTCGCCACCCCAATTGTCTCCTCCGCCCTAACCCGCCGCATCTACCGCCCAGCCGACGGCTGTTAGCCGATACACCCGCAGCCTCAGTGTCCTCTAAATCAAGCTCCACAAACCACCCCCGCGCAGCGGCGGGAGAGGTGCCGAAAGCGAACCGGCAGACGAGATCACGCGCTAAAACCGTAGTAGCAGCTGTACGGTAAATATCTGACGATTATGTGGTGGATTGCTGGTGGAGTTTTGTTCGGGGACGTTTCTTTGGAACTCGTAGAGTGTCCGCACGACCACATCGCGGCCGTAACCAATGTTTATGCCGGTCGCGACATCGTTGCTGGTGCTCTGGTCAACACCGTAGTTCCAATAGGTTTCGCCAAGGATAGCCGAAAGTCCGGCGGCGAATCGGTACTCGCTTTCGACGAATGCGCCGACAACGCTGTTGTTGGAATCGTATCCGGTCATTGCCTCGCCTCTGGCAGTGAGGTCGCGGTAAGTCCACTGGCCGTCACCAATGATCCGTGTCTTTTCCTCGTAACCGTAAGTCGGCGTTACCTTTCCGGAAGGTGGCAGATCCGGAGGAAATCCGGTACTGGGATCGATTTCGGTGACTGGAAGCCGACCTCCGAGGAGCGAGCCGCCTAAATTGAATATCCCGTACTTGGTCACCAGAAGTCTTCCTAATCGGAATGCAACCACCCTGTCCGGTATAAGGTAGGGGTTGCCAGGTCCTGCTCCTGCCGTCACGGCAAAGTTGTAATCGAGAACCCCGTAGAACCTGCCGGCAACGGAAGCGCCCCAGTCTGTTCGCTCGCCAATGGCCTCAGGATAGAGGGTTTGCAAGATCTCTTGGTGGGAGTCATAGGTCGCCATTAGCCCGACCGGCAATTGGAACTGACCAAATTTGACATAGGCTGTTGAGTCGGTATCGGTTGCTACCGGGAGCCGGTAGCTAATATAGGCCTCACCAACACCGAATTCTTTTATTCCGTTCTGGTGAAGAACATCTGGCGGATTCTCGCCGATCAATTGTGCGAAGATCGATCCTTGCTGTACCTGGTGATAGTCCAACGGTTCTTGCAAATCTAACTCGACGGACTGAATATAGGGGCTATTTGTCCGTCCGCTATTCGAATTACGGATACGAAGGTCGAGTGCACCGTCTATCAAAAGGTGTGACAGAGGATTAGGGAGGACGATCCTCGCTTTCGCTGGCGGCTCTTGCGTGCTCGTAGTCGAGGAAAGCAATATGTCGTTAGAAGTCGCAGCAGTTGGTTGGTCGACAGCGAGAGCGGTCGGCGGTGACGGATCGGCAAGTGCCAACGTCGCCACAAATACCAGCCCAGCAAACATCAGGGAGCAAAGCAATGACCGTCCTAGAATCGACTGGCCCCTGCGTAAATGTGCAATATTATTGTTCACTAGAATTTTGCAAAACAAACTGACAACGGTTAGTCTGACAATATAGTGAGTCAATTGTTACAAGCCATTTGCTGCATATCTCTCTTGAAATGTCCGGAAATCTCCAAGAGATTGACAGTTGTTCGCAATTATGGCAAAATAACCAAGCCTCTTTGATGTAGAATCGTGAGTGATGAGTATCGTCGACAATGTTAAGATGACGCAAGGCTTGCCGGATTCGTTGGACAGCCGATTAGTGGCCGCGCCTGCTTATGACTCAGTTTCCATGAACACGGATTCTGATACTGTCTTCGGCGACGCAGAGGGCCCAAATGGGCAACTCACCGACGAGCAGCTGGTCGCTCTCCACGAAGTCACCAAGACTCTTGCCCGTGAAAAGAACCTTCATCGCTCTCTTGCTGTCATCGCAGAAAAGGCCCGCCACCTCACCTCTTGCACCAGCACGGCTCTCGCACTTCTCGACAATGAGAGGACGGTTCTTGATTTCGTCGCGGTGGCAGGACGCGGCGCTGCCGAAATGATCGGTCAGAAAGTTCGGGTTAGCGATGCGCTCCCAGGTCAGACAGCGATTAGCGGTGAACCGCTTCTCGCCTTTTCGCCCTCACCGTTTGGACCCGACAAAGACTCGCTTAAGCACGGTTTGAACGACCAATTGGGCTCGGAACCGTTTCTCGCCGATGATGCGCTAGTAGGGCACGGCGGAATCCGATCTGCCGCAGTCGTTCCCATCTTTCTCGACGGCAAGTCGATCGGTTCGCTCGCCGCGATTAATCGCCAGGACGGCCAATCCTTTGGCGGCAGTGACCTGCTTATCTTGCATATCCTCGCCAGCGCAGCGGCTGCTGCCCTGCAGACGGAGGCGCTCCGAGTCAAGAATGCGCAGACGGAAAGAGAGCGGGAAATACTCTACGAAGCCGCGCAAAAGACTTCGTCCACCCTAAACGTCCAGCAGATTTTAGACGGTGTGATGTCAACCATCACGAAGAGCATCAATGCGTTTGCTGAGATTATATTTCTTCTAAACGACGATCGAACCCATCTTTTTATTGCATCTGAGCGTGGTCTGACTGAAGAAGAACTCGAAATACAACTTTTAGCCGAAGACCCGTTAGCCGCTGCCGCTTTCGCTGGCAACGGAGGAACGGCCTATATCATTTCGGCTGGCGCGAACGATCCTCGCTATGAAGCGATTCTTCCGGAAGACCGGGTTAAACCAGCCTCGCTCCTTGTCGCGCCGCTTGTTTCGCGTGAGAATCCAATGGGGCTAATCGTCGTTGCCGCCGTTCACCCCAATGCCTTTACGTCCGACGATCTCAGGCTAGTCTCAGCCGTGGCGGCACAGGCTGCTGTTGCCGTCGAAAACGCCTGGCTCTACGAAGATGCGACTCGTCGAGCGGAAGAAGCAACTGCCATTTACGAGTTGTCTCAGTCAGTCAACACCAACCTCAATCTACAGCGCGTGCTCAATTTTGTTGCCGACAGCGTTATCGCCCTCCTGCAAGTCGATAAGTTTGCCCTTTTTCTCCACAATTCAAGAACCAATCACCTAGAGATTAAGGTAGACAGAAATTTGAGGCGAGAGTTTGTTAAGGACACCCGCTGTACATCGGATCGGGGTGGTATTGCTTGGTGGGTCTATCAGTTCGAGACACCAACCGCGGTACAGAATGTCGGCGGTGACAATCGCAATCGCTCGTGCCCAATCGACCAAGAAAACGTCGCCTCACTCGTCTCGGTACCGCTTCAAGCGGGTGACGAAGTCATTGGTGTGATCCATGCAATGAGTACAAGGCCGCGCCTCTTTACCGTTGCCGAGATGGAGCTGCTCTACACAATTGCCAACCAAGTAGGCGTCGCGATCCGAAACACACAGACCCTCGAACATGTTCGTCAAAAATCCGTCGACCTTCGGCGAGCGACGAGATTAGTTTCAAAGGCGCTTGGGACATCGCTCGACTCACCGGGTGCCGCACAAACTATCGCTGATCTTGCTGCGGAGATCGTCGGCGCCGACCGGTGTCTTTTATATTCGGTAGAGCGCGGGGACGTCAAGCTGCTCGCTGGCCATGGTGTCCGTCTCGCACCTGTATCGCTGCCCGGCAGCATCTCTTCGACCGATCCTAATTCCGACTTGGAGCCCGCCGCGGTTTGGATTGCGCGAAAGGGCAAAACATTAATTGTCTCACGTGACAATCTCGATAATCGACTGGTCATTCCTTCTGAGTTTACATCGTCCGGCAAAAACGGCACTTACATCGGCATTCCTCTCAAAGTAGGCAACGATGTTGTCGGGGTCTTGGAAGCGTTTTTGCGCGAGCCGAGGCACTTGACCAGCGACGATGTTCGTCACTTTAAGGCCTTTGGAGGACAGGCAGCAGTGGCGCTTCAAAACGCCATATTGGTACAGAAGGCGACACGTCGTCGAACCGATCTGCAGATGCTGGCTGCTCTCGCGAGCGACCTAGCGAACGGTCCGGTCACTCCGTCGGTGGTTGAGGCTGGGCTGGGTCGATTAGGGAAAGCTTTGCTGGCCGATCGTGTCGGTTTAAAGTGGGCAGGAAACGAGTTTGAGTGGTGGTTGGACGGGGTTCAAGATCTAATGTCTCCGACCGGTCATCGGGTGGATATCCCGATGAAGGGCCCGAGCAGTGAAAGTACGTTAAACGGATACCTTTCGATTCAAAGACTGAACGAATCTACTCCGTTCGCCGAGCCCGATCTATACCTCGCTCAAACCGTTGTTGACATCCTCAGCGCCACGCTTATTTCAAAATTTTAATATTGTATAATTTCCGTATGTCATCATAGGAGCTGTCATTGTCCCCTCGTTTTGTGCGCGTTTCCGTCTTCCTGGTCGTCATTGCCGCTCTCTTTGCCGCGACCTATTTGCTGGTTCCGAAGGTCGGCAGTGGTCACCGGTACATTAATACATCCGGAAAGATTATCTATCTCTCCGATTCCGACAGTCCTGGAATGGATCACGTTTGGATAATTAATTCCGATGGCAGCGAGGCTAAGGACCTGACCCCAGGAAATCAGTCCTGTACGAGTCCGACGTTTTCGCCGGACGGTTCGCAGATTGCCTACGTCTCGGACAAGGGGGGAGAAGCGCAGGTTTACGTGATGGATGCTGACGGTAAGGGAGCCCATCCGGTCACGTTCGGATCGTCATCAAAGCAGCAGCCGAAATTTTCACCGGATGGCAAAACTCTGACATATCTGACACTCGGAACTTTGACTGCGCTAGACCTACAAAGTAACGACACGTCACCGTTGCTGCCAAGCCCGGCTTCCGCAACTTCAAGCAGCACGTCAGATCTCAGTGAAATTGAGCAAGCACCCGTGATCTCTTACTCGTGGTCGCCGAATCCGTCCAGTAATTCAAGCTCCGGTCCGGCGATTGCCGCCGTTCAAGAGGTAGACAACGATAGTTTGCCGCAGGCTCTTCGGGATCTCTTTGGGGATACCGACAACGGGAGTCTGCAAGTTTTGACTTTATTACCGAACATGGACGCGACACCGAAAGTAATTGCCTACGCACCGAATATCACAGTCGCCTGGAGCCCCGATGGTTCCCAAATTTATGCCGCGATACTTGGTGGCAAGGGCGGCCCGCAGAACAAGGACTTTTCTGGTATTGTTTCATTCACGGCGGACGGTCAACCGATCCAAAAGCCTCCGCTCGGACTGTCGCTCTCTGGAACGATGGGGCCAACAGATCCGGCCATTTCACCGGACGGTACGAAAGTGTTGTTCACGGCGATCAACAATCCGGATCTTGCACACCAGCAGGTGATTGGTCTGTTTACCCAGCCTGTTGATGCCAGCGCCCCGCCAACCGAGTTAATATCCGGGGATGCATCGAATGTGGCGTACTCGCCCGACGGTAATCGTCTGCTGACACTGATCCCGGGCTCTGATCCCCAGAAAAGGGATCTTTGGGTGGGAACCCTAGGTAGCAGCACCGGTCCGGTAAATTTGACAAAGGGCAGCGGGAATGTGACATATGCCGAGTGGTCGCCGACGTTGGCAAAGACAGGCAGCTAGAGTGTCACTCGAAACGATTTTATTATTGAAAAAGATAGATAAGGGAGAATAAGATGGCATACGCACCGCAAAAGTCGGATAAATTCACATTCGGCTTATGGACATTTGGAAATCCGGGTCGAGATCCGTTTGGCTCGGAAGTCAGAGTTCCCCCTACGGCGATCGAGGGAGTCCGCAAGCTGGGTGAACTTGGAGCTTATGGTGTCAACTTCCACGATGACGATCTGGTTCCGTTCGGCAGTACGTTGCAGCAGCGTGACGCCATTGTCAAAGACTTCAAAGCAGCACTCGATGAGAGCGGGCTTATTGTGCCGATGGCGACCACAAATCTGTTCGGCCATCCGGTCTTTAAGGACGGTGCCTTTACGTCAAACGATCCCAAAGTGCGGGCGTTTGCTCTGCAAAAGACCCTCAAAGCCATCGACTTAGGCGTTGAACTGGGCGCAAAAATCTATGTCTTCTGGGGCGGACGCGAGGGAGCAGAAGTGGATGCCTCCAAGGACGCTGTCACTGCTACCAAGCGATTTCGCGATGCCCTCAACTTTCTCGCTAGCTACGTAAAAGACAGTGGCTACGATCTTAAGTTTGCTTTGGAAGCAAAGCCCAACGAGCCGCGCGGCGACCTCTATCTCCCGACCACCGGTGCAATGCTGGGCTTTATTAGCACCCTTGAATATCCTGAAATGGTGGGTGTCAACCCCGAATACGCACACGAAACAATTAGCGGGCTCAATTTTTACCATGCAGTCGCACAGGCTTTAGAGGCCGGAAAGCTATTCCACATCGACTTGAACGGTCAAAAGGTGGGTCGGTTTGATCAGGATCTTCGGTTCGGACAGGAAGATTACAAGACCAATTTCTTTTTGGTCAAGTTGCTGGAAGACAAAGGTTATACTGGACCGAAGCATTTTGACGCGCACGCGCTGCGTACATCTGATGTCGCCGACGTGTGGGAGTTCGCCAAAGGCTGCATGCGAACCTACTTGATTTTGAAGGAAAAGGTAGCGAAGTTTAACGCCGATCCGGATATCGCCGAGATACTCGCCGGACTGAACGCTCCCGATCCGCTCATCGATCCGTTGCTCTCCGGTGGATACTCGAAGGAGGCGGCCCGCTCAATCCGAAATCTCCCGCTCGAAGCCAGCGAACTCGCTAAGAAGCCGCTGCCTTACGAGAAGCTCGACCAGTTGACGTTCGAGATTTTGACGGGTGTGAGGTAGGACACCTATTCTACCGGCGTGAACGAGGTTCCGCAGCCGCAGGATCGGGCGGCGTTGGGGTTTTTGTAGACCCAGCCGCCTTCCAGCAGGTTTTTGATGTCGTAGTCGATCGTCATTCCTTTGAGAAATGTGAGGCTCTTTTGGTCGACTACTACCCGAATACCATCGGACGTCACCCAGGTCTTGTCCCGGTCGTCGAACTCGGTATCGGGCTCCATCTGATACGAAAGGCCCGAGCACCCGCCGCCGCGAACACCGATCCTGAGGAATGCTCCAGGCATTGCCTGCTGCTTGCGAATCAGCACACGTTTAATCTGCTTTCGTGCGCCTTCTGTCAACTCGATTGCAGCCGAGATAATCTGATCTGGCTCGGCAGGAACAGAAACTGGTTCGATCGAATCAGGGACATTGGGAGTGAGGGTGATCATAATTTGATGCTGCCATTTTGACGAATTTCTTTGGCTTTTTTTCGTAGACGACCAACCACGCCAAATTTCACCGTCTCTTCAGTTTCCAACTGTATCTTTTTGCGCTCGGCTTCGTCAGCCGCAGCGCGCTCGGCCGCAGCCCTCGCGAGATACTTTTCATCTTTGATTGGCTGGCCGCACCAATTGCAAAGCACACTCCGGTGAGTTAGCAGGCGGTGACGGCAATGTGGGCAGTGGGTCAGGCTTTCCTCGTTCTCGTCCACAACCTCCGGTATGATACCGGACTTAATTGCTGGGGGCCAACTAACCGGTGCTAGATTTGTCTCTCCCGATCCCAATGGTTCGTTTGGCATAAACTCATCCTCGAAGAATAACTAAATCTTTAACGCTAACGATGAAGAACAGGTTCCGGCGAAATTTCTTGGATACTGATCTGTTGGAGTAGACCGTTCATACGGTTCTCCAACTCATGCAACGGGGTTCGAATGGTGCAGTGGCTGAACTGTTCGCAGCCGGCATCGTTACCGTTCGAGCATTGGACAATCCCAAGCTGGCCGTCAATACTATTCACCACATCCGAAATGCTGATTTTAGCCGCTTCTCGGCCAAGACGGTAGCCACCAGTTGGACCGGGATGTGACACAACGAGACCAGACCTGGCCATTACTTGCAAGATTTTGGCCAGCATTTCGATTGGAATATGATATTTATCCGAGATTTCTTTGGTGTTGACCAGGCGCAACGGATCGTCCATTGCTTCTGAAGCAAGATACGAAAGGGCCAGCAGCGCATAATCAGCACGTTTGGTAAAGCTAAACATTTCCAATTTTTCCGGCAGTATGGCTGCCAAAAGGTGCGTTCGGCGATTCTCTTCAGCTCGCCACGACAGATACAAATTTATTATACCGTTAGTGCGTTTCTCTTCTTCGTACTATTTAAAGGCGACACCCGGTTCTGCAGTGACTGACCCAAGCTTAATTGCCTGTTCGCCGCTCTGTGTCAGTGCGGATAGGACATCGGCGGCGTCCTCGTGGCTGGTAATAACAACAAGGCCGATTCCCATATTGAAGACGCGGAACATCTCTGATTCCGACACTGTCCCAGCAGTTTGTATCAATCTAAAGAGAGGTGGAACTTCCCATGTCGACCGATCTATGAGTACACCGAGGCCACCCGGAAGGCAGCGCGGGATATTGTCAACAAAACCGCCACCGGTGATGTGTGCCATCGACTTTATTGAGGAGCTGGTGTTCAGGATTGGTAGTATGGCACCGGCGTAGCATCGATGTGGCCATAGTAAAGCGTCGGCCAATGTTGTTTCCAAGCTGGGAATAAAATCACTCAGTTTATAGCGGGCATCTTCCAGCAACGCTCTTCGGGCGAGTGAATAGCCGTTCGTATGCAACCCGTCGGATCTAATCCCGATCACCGTGTCCCCGGGCACTACCGAACTTCCATCGACGATCTTTGCTCGATCGACAATACCGACAATTGTCCCGGCAAGATCGTACTCCCCTTCACCATAAAGACCGGGCATCTCTGCTGTCTCGCCGCCAATTAAGGCACATCCTGCCGATCGGCAGCCATCGGACAGGCCTTTGACCACAGCTTCCGCAACATCGGGCCGTAGAACTCCGGTGGCAAAGTAGTCGAGGAAAAAGAGCGGTTTTGCGCCTTGTACTAAGATATCGTTGACGCAGTGGTTGACCAGATCCCGCCCAATTGTGTCGTGACGGCCAGTAGCAAATGCCACATTGAGCTTTGTCCCTACGCCGTCGATACTGCTCACCAATACCGGATCGAATAGACCGGCGGTCGAATCGGCGAGAGAGAACATCCCTCCGAAGTTGCCGACACTGCTCGACAGCACCCCGGCTGTTCGAGTCGAAGAGATATGCCGTTTCATCCGCGAAACAGCTTCTGACGCCGCATCAATATCCACACCGGCGCGCGCGTAAGCGCTTTGAGAGGTCGTTGCCATGACAAATTATAGCCCTTCAGTCAAAATTATTGTCGCTCTGTCGTCTTTCTCGATGTTTGCGTTCAAAATAGAGGTGTTTAGATTACTGAGGTTTACTTTGAGTTCTCAACAAGTTCGTATTGCGATTCTTTCATTCGCGCATATGCATTCTTTTTCTTATGCCTTTTCACTTTCCCGCCAAAAGGATGCGTCTTTAATCGGAATTTGGGACGACGACCAGATGCGAGGCATTGCGGCTGGCGAGACCTACGGCGTCCCGGTTCTTCAGGATATCGATGAGCTTTTAGGACAGGGCGTGGATGCGGTCATTGTGACTTCCGAGAATGTGAATCATCGCTCGCTCGTTGAGAAGGCATGCCTCGGCGGAGTAAAGGCGATTCTCTGTGAAAAGCCGCTTGCCACAACGCTTGACGATGCAAGAGCGATGGTAGAGATTTGCGAAAAACGGGGCGTCTTTCTTGCAACCGCATTTCCATGTCGCTATTCGCCAAGCTTTGAAAAGCTGGTGGAATCGCACCGCAGCGGTGCACTGGGGGAGATCCTCGGCATCCGTGCCACAAATCACGGTGTGTGCCCGTTCGGCTGGTTTGTCGATCCGGAAATGTCCGGCGGTGGCGCGGTGATCGATCACACAGTCCACGTTGCCGATCTGAACCGGGTACTCCTCGGTAAGGATGTGGAACAGGTCTATGCTGAACTCGGCAGTAATATGTACCACCAGGCCTGGGAAGACACCGGCTTTCTGACAATTACGTACAAAGATGGCCCATTCTGTACGCTCGACAGCTCCTGGTCACGCCCTAAAAAGAGTTTTTCTACTTGGGGCGATGTAACACTTGAAGTGGTTGCGACCGGCGGTGTGGTGCAGGTCGATATGTTTGGCCAAGCGCTCAGTCATTTCGATGAAAAGTCGGAGCATCATCGCTTGATTGGTTGGGGTTCTGACCTCGATAACGGTCTTGTCGGCGACTTCATCAAGGCGGCCAGAGGTGAGTCTGTCCCGAAGCTTGCGACTGGCCGCGACGGTCTTATGGCACTGGAAGTTGCGCTTGCTGCGTACCGTTCGGCGAACGTGGGAACGCCGGTCAGTCTTTAGTAAGCGGAATTAAATAAGCTTAGACTAATCCCGTTCCCGTTTTAAATATTCGACAGCGCGCACTATTCCCACAATCGCAACTGCGTCTGTAATGCGGCCGTCGAGACACATCTCGTAAGCCTCGGCCAGCGGAACACGCTTTGTATGCAATACCTCGTCACCGTCGGGCCTCGATTGCCCTATGGTTAACTCACGCGCAAGATAGACACGCCCTTCTTCGTCGGTGACCGAGTTCGATAGATGGAGCGGCCCGAGATCGATCCAGGACGCCGCAGTAATGCCGGTCTCTTCGACTAGCTCACGCTGTGCGCTTTCAATCATCGGTATCCGCTTATCTCCGCCGCCTTCCGGAATCTCCCACGAGTAGGCTTCGAGCGTGTATCGGTATTGGCCTACCAAGTGAACATAGCCTTCGGCATCGACAGGGACGATGCCAAGGGCGTAGGTTGGGAACTCGACTACTCCGTAGATTCCCGGCTTGCCGTCGGGTCGAATCACATGGTCTTCGCGGAGGCGAATCCAGGGATTTACATAGATTTCGCGGCTGCCAACTAATGTCCAGTGGCTCTGCTCGTCTATCGACATTCCCTATATCTTCTTTCGCCCGGTGATCAGGTTGAAGACGACAATCACCACAGCGGCTATTAATGCGTACTTGAGCAGTACAAGAGCAATGTGGACGAGAATTCCGAGCAGGAACAGGACGATGCTGAGTATCCATAGGGCGAGAAAGATGCCCGCGATAATCCAGAGAATATTAGCCAATTGGTAAGGTGCTCATTTCAGATGGAATTTGTTGTAGAGATGCTATCGTTTCCAGCGTCGAGCGGCCAGATTGTAGATGATGATGATGACAGCAAGAAGTAGTGCAAGATCAATTAGGTGAACCGCAATATGAACGACAAACTTTCCAAGCACCCAGAGGAGTATCAGAATTACCGAAATAATCCATAGAATATTCGCCATCGTCACGCATCCAGCTATCCTAACGCCGCAAAGGACGCACCGGGTCTTGCAAATACGGAACGGTATTGTTACACCGCAACAGAGTAGGCGTGAACATCGTCCACACCGTCCACTAGCCTCAGAGCATCCACTGCAGTCTCTGTCGTCAGGTCATCCGCCTCAAATGTCAGCAGAACATGGCCCGGCCCAGTAGAGATCTCAAGTGAAACCCCGTTCGACGCGCAAGTCGAAGTCAAAGCCGCCGCCAGCCCCGCCCGCTCATCTGTCTCCAACAAAAGAACTCGTCGCATAATTACAATCATTTTACCATGGAGATCGTTAAGCCTTCTTGAGAGAGCGTTTTTCCAGCAACTTGGCAGAGAATAACGGTCGTACAAAACTTAATACGAAAATTGAGTACTGCTATTGACATGCCATTTAAACGCATGTTAAGCTATTAATGCGCGTTAGGTTATACGTGGAATTCACGTTATTAGCCACGCCTAGTAAGACTGTTTGATCCGGTTCGCTGCCTTGCAGCATTTGTTGTTTTTGGAGTCACTGTGGAAAGTCGCTATCTGCTTCCTGCAATGTTCAGGTTCGCCGTTCTGCTTTTATTTGCTGCAGTATTTATTGCTGCATCTACTCCTGCATTTTCGTCGACGAGCGCAGTTCCCGTCTCCGCGCCCCCATGGAATGCCTCAGAGCAAGGTCAGATTGTTATGTCGATGACGTCCGATTCGCATGGAGATATTTGGGTCGGAACAGAAGGAAATGGCGTATGGCGCTATTCACCAGGATCTCCGGCGAATAGTCAATGGACGCAGTTTACGGCTGAGAACACATTTGGATCCTTGGGCGATGACGACTGTTATGCTCTTGCGTGCGACGGCTTTGGTCGCGTTTGGGCTGGCACCAATGCGCACGGTGTCGCGGTCTTTAACGGCGCTCAGTGGCAAACCTATGACGCTTTATCCGGGCCCTTGGGTATGCACGTCACTGCAATTGCCGTCGATGCTGCTGGTAATGACGTGTGGATTGCGTCCGATCACGGTCTCTCGCTGTATAACTGCGGTACGAAGCTTTGGTCTTATTACAGTAGGGCGAACGGTTTGCCGTCGGAGCAGATTACCTGCCTCGCCGTTTGTAAGAACGGCAATGTATTGGTCGGGACAGGCTGCAGCGGTATCGCAATTGGCTCGGCGGAAAGCCGCTTCACCGACTGGCGGACGGTTTCCGGCCCGTCGAGCCCGCCGAATTTGCCCCATGGTGATGGGCTGCCAAGTGATGAGATTAATTCGCTGCTGGTCACACGAGACGGATCAATCGTAGCTGGCACTATCAATGGATTCGCCCATAGCACCGACGGTGGCCTAACGTGGAAATTTCTTAGGGGTTCGGATTGGCAAGATAAAATTAAGGGCCTCTATTTCCCTGAAACGACTCAGACGGTTACCGATGCCCATCTTCTTTTAAGCGAGGACTACGTAAATTGCCTCGCAGAAGATTTAAGTGGGAACGTTTGGATGGGGCATCGAAGCAACGGGGTTGAAGTTGTGGTTAATGGCACCGCCGGG
>Ga0116229_10006589_pt1 | contig 18630 bp, 12 predicted proteins | sample S1TSphgellanicum_3_FD_87313 | JGI IMG/M metagenome (GOLD analysis project Ga0116229, IMG submission 87313) | Host-associated microbial communities from peat moss isolated from Minnesota, USA - S1T2_Fc - Sphagnum magellanicum MG | ecosystem: Host-associated > Plants > Peat moss > Unclassified... | reverse complement strand
TGGACAACACCCATTCAAATGTTGAAAGTCTTTTGTTCATCTCATACATTTGCCTTTCATTTAGGCTTTTCATGGATGGTGGGCAACTTAATTGCCCACCTCCGTTTTTTTTTGTTTTCCCATGTGTTACGATGCTTAACAAGTGTGTGGATATTGGATTGGAACATGTAATTAGTGGAGCCTATAGATACACCTGCTCCCTATATAAGGGTCATGCCATCTCCTTTCTTCTTAGAAAAACACCATCTATATGTTGTTAGTAGGGGGGCCAAGGGGGATCCTTTCATGTGCACAACAACCATTTCATATTGAAAGTAAAGTAGAGTTCACAATAAGATAGCTTTTCATTTGATAGCTTTCAAAATGAAAGCCACAAACCAAGAGCATTTGCATGCAAAAGATGGCAAACTTTGCCTTCACATGTGATTTTTTGTACACTTTGGGAGTGGGACCTCCGAACAAACCAAAACTCACAACAACAAAAACTGATTCCAATCGGATGAGAACAATCTTGGGGCACGGTTGTTGCAATAGTTAAGAAACTCATTGTTATAATAATGTGGGCAATTTATTTTTTTTGTTAATCTCTTGATTTTGGCACTTGTTCATCCAATTGCATGAGGAAACAAAGACCTTTTTTCTCTTTTTTTTTTCATATTTAAAATTATTTTCCTTTTCTTTTTTTGGGGGGAAGGAATAAATTAGGGATTAAAGTATCACATTTAAATTTGTCTTTTTATCTACATTGAGGAAATTTTTTACTTCAAAATCTACCATTAAATAAATAATTAATTAATCAAAATATGTGACATCCATTGGTTGAGTGCACAATGCACCAAACGCTCGATCTGAGCCTCCTCACTTTTTCTTTTTCTCTTCTTTTTAAAAAGTTTTAACAATTTCTTCTAAGAAAAAAAAAGAAGGAGACCTAATTGGAAGAGTGGCACATGAGGTACATCACGAGCCCCATCATCAATCACCAAGAGCCTCGTTGCCATTGAGTAAGGTTAGTAGTAGACCCACAATACTTTAAACTAAATATGAAAATATGTATTGGGCATGTGACCATAGACTTTGTCAACCTTTTGTACAACAAGGAAAAATATAAATTTCTAATTTTTTCTTTTAAAGTAAAAAACCCAATATATCATGGCCCCTCATTTTTTTTTTAAAAAAATTTCATAATTTTTCTATTGCCATTTTTAAATTGAAAAAGTTCCATTGATTCAAAGCCACATTGTATGTATATAATTTGGCTAAAAACAGATCCCTCAATTACTAGGAAACCCTAGGTCCATATTCTATGTCACTTTGTCAACTCCTTTGGACATTCTCTTTTGTGCGTTTTCGAGTCTCATACATGCATTCTCTTTTGAGCATTTTTTGGAGTCTCATATGTGCATTCTCTTTTGAGCATTTTTTGGAGTCTCATATGTGCATTCTCTTTTGAGCGTTTTCGAGTCTTGTATATGCAATCTCTAAGTCTCGTATTTAGATATATTCTAGCCTAAAACTTGCATTGACTTGTCTACTTTGTGCCATTAAAGTTACAATTTTATTATTATTATTATTTTCATTGAGAGGAGCATCAAGTTGTTGGTTTTGCGTAAGGTTGAATTTGATCCTTTCCAAAGTGTAAAGTGTTAGGGAGTGAGATTCGGGTAGAGTTGTGAAAAGTTGCATTGTCAGCAGCACGGGGTAATCACCAATCACCATGTCCATAGTTCCAAGTGATAGCATTCCAAGTGAGCAAGCGAGTGAGTGAGGAAAACATGAGGATTGGACGGCCGCTAATGGCCAATAAATATGCTTCCATTATGGGTAGACTAGATTATAACCTTTTTGTACAAAACTAGATCTCAAATGGATGACATTATTAATTTGGATGAAATTTGATGACCTAGATAATACTTTCACATGGATGAATCTGAAATTACTTCCAATGGATGTGCTTCCATTTATGGGTAGACTAGATTAGAACCTTTTTGTACAAAACTAGGTCTCAAATGGATGACATTAATAATTTGGATGAAATTTGATGACCTAGATAATACTTTCACATGGATGAATCTGAAATTACTACCAATGGATGTGCTTCCATTTATGGGTAGATTAGATTAGAACTTTTTGTAACAAAGTAGATCTCACATGGATGACATTAACAATTTGAATGAGATTTGATGGACCTAGATAATACTTTCACATGGATGAAACTTATCACTTATGAGCACAATATCGCCTGTACCTTGCATGTCCCATTAATGTAATGGTTTTCATTATTTGTACAATGGAGGTGTGGAATTTGAATAATGGTTTGGTCAATTAAGATCCAAGAAGACTTGTCCATTGTGGCCTATTGTAAGGGGACTAAAAAAAGGCAGAAAAGGTCACATGAAAACCACTTTGTATTACTCGATATGCCCACTTACTTGGTAAGATGCATGTGAGGAATTTTGTGTGAACACCTTGCTCTACTACAACCCACTACTATAACACCCTTGAAGAAAAATTCTCTCCAAAAATGAACACCCAATTTATTGGATTCATTAGAGCATGCCCAATGGTAGCAATAAAAGGGTCTTTCCAGTACATTTTGGATGAAGTATTGCAATCAAATAGTGTAAAACTACTTTGGGCTGGTACATGTGCGCCATGTTATCAATGCTCCTCACAAACATCAGTAAAAGAAAATGACTACTGTTGTTTTTGATTGGTCAATCATAATGATACGTCCAGGTGGAATAAAACTTTTAAATGGTCTATTACCTTATTTCTCCACATTTTCGTGTTTAAGGGTGAGGATGCAGAAGGAATTAACACTCTACCTTGGATGTGCTACATATGAATAGAGAGGCTCAAATGGGAGCTAACACTCGACATGCTCTTAGGTCCCAACATTTTTTGCCATAGAATGTAATGATCTCACGAGTGGGCATTCTAGTTTGCAAAATGCTCTTTGGGCCCATATGGTGATGAGAGGCTCCACCGATTGGTGCTAACCTACCTTGATCAATACATAATTGGGTAACGCCATGGCAACCAAGACATTATACCCGTAAGATGATGACAGAGGGGGGTGTGAAGCTCAAGGTGTGACATCCCATGAACCCTAAACCCTACTACCACACATGTCCATGTGTATTGGGCAAAGAATTGTAACTAGCCAAGAAGAGCTCTTGTGGACTCCCTAAAGTGTGGGATGGTGAAAAGAAGCACTTGCCACTCTATGTGGTGGCTCCATTCATTTTTAGGGTTTTGGGAGATAGTGTGGACTCCCTAAATGTCTTGGAGATAGCTCTACAAAAAAGGCTAGTTATGTTGGGTTTCCCTCCATTCCCCAGGGTCTTGGATGCTTGGGTAGTTGTGTCCAGAAAATTACCCATAAGACAAACCTTGGTTCTAGCCTACTACTAGGCTAGAGTGTTTTGTTTTTCAATTTTGTAATGTAGTAGCAATAGCCAGCCTCCCAAGCCAGATTTCGCCATAACTGGCGACAGTTTTGTACAGGACCATTAAATGTGTAGCCTATAATACCACAGGGTTTCTTTTAAGGATTTTGTGATGGAGTCAAAATGGCGATCATTCTCAAAATAATTAAGCCAAATTTGGCTACATACTAGATATGGAAGTAGAATTTATCATGTTCTTGGCTACCTACTAGACCTTACCATAAAAATCTGGCAATTTGGATTTTTTATTTCTTCGAAATCTGGCAAATTTGGGTCATGTTTTCCCATGAAAACTCCTTTATGTAGGTCAAAATTTGCCAAAAATTCGCCAGTGAAAGGAACACTGATAGACAGGCATGTGGCAACACTCTCCCCCGAAAAGATTAAAACTCGGCTAAATTTGGCTACTCATTTTCAAAAAACCAGGGACTTTTTGCCAGAAATTTGGACACTCTACCTTGGATGTGCTACACATGTAATGGGTTTAGGGTTTAGGGTTTAAACCCTAAACCCTAACACCCCCCCCTCCCCCCAAAAGGATAATTTGGGTAGTACTCTTTAAAATTACTTCTACATACACCATTCTTAGATTTAGGGTTTTTCAAATTGGAACAATATATGTTGTGAATGCTTTGTTTGGGAATCTAGATTTCCCCAATTGCTTGACATGTTATTGTCAAAAGGCAATTGCAAGAAATTTCACAACATGGTAAAGGTTTAAACAAATCTAGATGTTACAAGAGTCCTTACTCTCAACCGCTACCAATTAGGGCATGGTGTGTGTTTCGAAGAGTTAACAACTTAAAACATTGCAAATGTTCATTCTTAATTCATTGGCAATGTCGGTTTTGGAAATGGCATCACAATTGCTCAATGAAAATATGAACATCATATATGATTTACCTTTGTTGCACACCCCATTTCATACCCTTTGATGATGTCATATTTGACACAAATTAATTAAAATTTGCAATGGTTTAAATTTTTGAGAATTTTTTTCTTGAAATGTCTAAAAATTCAAAAAAAGTTATAGAATCACTTTGCCTAATAATGATCATTCTTCTTTTTTCAAAATATTCATTTAATCTTAGAATGTAAAATAAATACATGGGACTAATATCAATGATTAATGTCGCAACTAATGTGTCCATTTAATTAAGAAATCAAAATGGAATGAAAGAAGAAGATAATTATATAACAATTTTTAACCTATGTGCAAAATGTATTTGTATTATGAGTACTCATTGCATTAAGAGAACTAGTTTGTTGAATGTGAATGTTCAAATCCATTGACTAAAATAATATCACATGCCACATCACATTAACAGCAAAAACATTACAACTATGATATTCCCACTTAGTTTTTTATTTGTTCATCCTATGTTTCCTATTATTTCTTACCTCTATATGGACTTGGTCCTTCTTATGTTCTTTTGTCTTTGGCACTATTGATCTTGCAACAATAAATAATGCATTTGTTTTACATTCTTTTGTTGTTTGTGTATGTGCTTAGTATTTGAGGTACTTTCGGTTATGGGCCCACACACATAATGTGTTCCAATACATATTTAGATGTTATTAAACACATAGTAATTGTCATTGTGATGCAAGTTACAAATCTAATGGCAACATCGTCAAAAAAACAAAGACCTAGTTGGACCAAAAACATTCAATGGAAAAAACTTTTCTCTTTGGAGGTGACACATGCAATTTATTTTCAAAACAAGGGAAGAAAGGAGATAGTGAATGTTATTGTAAACTTGTTCATATAGAAAACAAAACATTGTTTAAGACAAAAAGGATAAGGTTATATCAATATTAAATACTGCTACAATTAAAGGGTTATGCCAACAATTGCCATATGCAATGAACCAACCTGATTACTGAAAAAAAAGGATTGTATGTTTTTTTCCCCAAAAACCATTTTTTCATATGAATGAATTTTGGAACAATTTTTTTACAACTTGTTATAATAAATGCTTATAGTTGTCCAAGTACATGACATGTTTTTTTTCTTCATCAATTTTTAATAAATATGAAAATTTAAAAGTGTCTTAATTCCTCATAAATTTAGTGTTTTATTTCTTAAAATGATAATAATTTCAAATCATAACCAATTTTTATTTCTTTATATTTTTATATTTTATTTTATAATAATTTTTTTTTTTAACACATCATGTACATTTTACCCCATTTATGTGCGCTAAAGAACTTTTGAAATTCTAAAATTTTGGATCAATTTTGGAAAGTTTTTTGAATTTTTAAAGTTTTAAAATTCCACATGTTTTAAGGTATGATTTTTTTTTTTAATGTGATTAATTTTACTCCCATAAAATGTGTTTTATTATGTGAATCCTTTTGATAGTGCTTTGCAAAATTGACTCATGTTTCATGCGTTTATGTGCACTTTTGGAGGTCTTAAATCAAAACTTATACTTAAATTTTTTTCAAATAGATTTTTTGTTTAAATTCCTTGACATTCATATGAATGAAAAAGCAATAACTTGCCATGATTGCCATGGTTTTAAATGGAAAAACATAAATAATTATCCAATTTTGATTATTTTTCTTTGTAATCCAATGCCCTTTTTGGTTTATTGGATTGTGATTACAACCACTTATGTATTAAGTTGTAAAAATATGTTCATGTGCCCAAGGCCTCAACATAAACTTGATTCCAAAAGTGTTGAATGCATTTTTATCAAATATTGTACTAAAAAAAATTTTAAATTATGAAATAAAAATTTGAAAAAGCTCATTATTAGTCATGATGTATTATTAAATGAAGAAAATACCTTTTATTTCATGAATTCTTTCAACTCTTCAAGTTACACACAAAGTATTTACTATATTTTTAATTATTAGTGGTAATTTGCTGGTTGTACCTAGTAATCTTGTTCCATTCATTAGTGATGATTCAAATGTTCCAGTTAAATATTCACCCTTTTTGAACTTTTAAAAGATTCAAAATCCACAAAATTGGTGGGAGATAATCGTGTTCCAATGGTTGTACATAATTTTCATGAAGTTCCAACCATAGAAGATGTTATGGATTTTGCGCACATTCTTATTCCACCAACTTATGTTTTCCCTTTGTGAGAATGGCATGCACTTCAACTATTTAGATATTGGGGCCTAAAATAAAAATACCCATCCTTCATTCATTGGTTTGGCAAAAATGATTTGTTTTATTCAGGAGCCTAATGGCTATCACGAAGCTTTGAAATGTAATGAACACACTAGAAAAAATGTTGTCCATTTTGACCATATTTTTGTAACTATTATGTGACTAATGTCCAAACCAACTAATTTTACAACTAATAGTGTGTTAGTCCTACTTGTCCATGTAATTGCAACTTGTTGTAGTCGCATATGCAATTACAGGAAGGGTTGAACCAAATTCTAATTGTAGATGCGACTACAACTTATGACTAATATGATTTTCATTGAAAATGTAAATGAAAAGTGAACAATGTCATCCAATTTTGATTACATTCATCAATGGATGATAATGTAGTTATTTTTGCAACTATAAATGAAAGGTTTGTCAATTGCAATAATATATTCTACCACATGAACAAAGAAACATAGATCACATATGACAAACTTTGCTATTTCAATTCAACTATTATCCCTTCAATGTACCCATTCATGGGTCTTCTTTGCAATTATCCATGGGTCTTCCATGATATAATATCTAATAGCTAATAGTTTGCTAAAAAATGTTTATTATAACCTAGTTGGTAAACTAAGTAACCAAGCTTAATAGGTTATGTTAAACTAAGTAGGCCTACGTACATTGGTAGCATAGCTTAACTTGCATACTTAATTAATTAGCCTAAGTTATCTATAGTAGGCTAATTTATTAGGTGTAGCTAATAGGCTAGGCTATGAAAGTTAGACCTAGTTAAGCTAGATAAGCTAAGTAGGTAGTTGGTAGGCTAGGTCATTAATTAATTGGTAAACTAGGTAGCAAGTAGTAAGTAGGATAGGTAGTAGGTAGGTAGGTAGGTAAGCTAAGCAAGAGATATTTTATTTTGGGGATATGTCATAATGTTTTTGTATTAATTGATAAAATAATTAGTTATGTTAAAACATAATTTATTAAATGTAGGGTAGGTTATTAATTTATTAGGTAGGCTAGGTAGTAAATAGTATGTAACCTAAGTAGTATGTAATAAATAGGATAGGTATTAGTAGGTCGTAGGTAGGTAGGTAAGTTAAGCAAAAGGTATTTTATTTTGTGGATATGTCATAACGTTTTTTTGTTAATGGAGTATTTAATTAGCTATGTTAAAAAAAATATTTATTAAATGTAGGCTAGGTAATTAATTTATTAAGTAGGCTAGGTAGTAGATAGTAGGTATGTAACCTATGTAATATGTAATAAGTAGGATAGCTACTATTAGGTAGTTAGGTTATAAGTTAAACAAAAGGTATTTTATTTTGTGAATATGTCATAATGTTTTTGTATTAATTGATTAATTAATTAACTATGTTAAATAACTAATTAATTAAATGTAGGGTAAGATATTATTTTATTAGGTAGGGTAGGTAGTAGATAGTAAATATGCAGCCTAGATAATATGTGATTAGTAGGATAGTTAGTAATAAATAGTAGGTAGGTTAAATTGTAAATATTTTATTATGTGGATATATTATTATAATAATAATAATAATAATAAATTAGGTAGGTTAGGTAATAAATAGTAGGTATGTAGCCAAGGAAATATGTAGTAAGTAGGATAGGTAATAAATAGTTAATGAAAAAAAAAAAATTGTGTGGATATATGATAATGTTTTTGTATAGGGCAAAGGATGTGATAATGTTGTAATGTTGTAGTGTTTCCCTTTCATTAGAATTGTCCCATATCTTTTGCCTACAACTTCAAACTCATAAAGTATATAAATAGGTGAAGAAATGGACTAGATTCATGGTATGCACCACAAACATGGTACATGTGCCATTTGGGATGAACCAATCAAAAGACTTGTCCCCAACAAAATAAATAGGATCCTACCTTCCTATTTAGCCTATGTTAGCTAGCTAGCCTAGCCTAGAATAGGTTAGTTATTATAGTTTAGCCTAGGATAGATTATAATTAATTAGAATCTATAATTATAATATTTAATTGCTATAATTATAACATTTAATTATTATAATTATAATATTGAAATATTGTAACTATAATAATTAATTACTGTAATTATATTATTTAATTATTATAATATAGTATCTAATTACTATAATAATAATATATCTTTTTTGAGAAAATGAAAAATTGTCATGTGTTTTATGACCATTGGTTCTATAAATTACCATGTGGTTAAATCCTAACCACCCATCAATGGCACATTTGGTAGCATGCGACTATCCCAAATGTAGTTGCAAATGCAATCGCAAATTGTGGTTCCACATCATATTAAGGATCATCCATGGCAATGGATGAAAAATTTTAAACCCTAGATGGATTAGCATGACTGGAAAACTAGATGAATGTCTTTGTAACTACAACAATTAACTTAGTGATAAGGTTTGTGAATACATTTTCAACTTCATGGCCATGTCATGTTTTTTGTGATTAATTGTTTTATGGCACTTGTCCAAAGCAACTAGGCTATTTTTAGTTGCATGTGTCCATTACAATTATAAATGAGTTGCAAATTCAATTGTTGATTTTCAAAAAAATTCTAATGATAGAAAGCTTGACATTAAGCCATGATCAAAGAATATGAAACATTTATGGAAAACAAGACATACCATTGAAACAAGATTTGCTTCCAAAACATGTGTAATTCAATGCAAATGGATTTCAAGTTGAAGTACAAAACTAATGGGATTATCAACCATTATAAAACATGCTTAAAGGTCAAATTCACAAGCATTGGTGTTGACCATACTTTTAATCTTGTTGTCAAATATGAATTTATATGATCACTTCTTGTTATTTCTACACAAGAGGATATTGAGTTATTGTAGTTTGACATGAAGATTGTTTTTTAAAATGGAGACCTAGATGAAAAGATCTACATGGTACAATCTTTGAGCTTTCAATAACCCAATGTTGAACATAAACTTCATTGTCTTCTCAAGTCTTTGTATGGATTTCATCATGCATCATAGTAGTGAAACATGAAGTTCAATGTATTTCTCCTAAAATATGATCTTTGAATCTTAACATTGTTGACCCCTATGTGTACTACATTACTATTGCCCTTAAGCTTTATGTTTCAATCTACATTGTTGACAACATGGACATATGTAAACATCATCCAAAGCTATTTAAGATGGTTGTTTACCTCAATCAAGAATTTGAAGTTATTATTAGTTCATTAGATTGTTATTTGGGCCTTCACATATGTTGTAATCATGAGCTTCATGTGATCTACATTGATCAAACATGCCATGTTTGACATATTTTTCACAAGTTTGGTTATGATGGATCCAAGCCAATTAATTCAACACTAGAGTTGAGCAAAACATCCAACTTCACAATCAAGTTGTTTATGAATCTATTAATTTTCATACATAATTTTCCTTACAAACAAATCATTAGTAGCATCATGTATGCTATCTTGGGTACATGCCTTAGTCTTTCACATGTGATATGCAGTGTAACATAATTGTGTTAACACCTTCAATGCCCTCATGTTAATGCAATTAAATGAATTTTGCAATGTCTATGTGGTACTATTCATCTTGCACTTTCTTATGGTAGTGAACACAACATTAACACACTTATTACTTCTTTAATGTTGAATAGGCTCATGACTTGAATGATCAAAAGTTGATCAAGGCTTGTATATATTTTTTCAATTAAACTCTTATTTGTTAGATTTCACAAAAACAAACATACTACACAAATGTTTCAACTTTAAAGAATGAATATGTTGCAACTTGCATTACAACAAATAAAAATGTTGTTTAGTTTTGGAGATTTCTACATAATATTGGTTACTCTCAAAAGGACCCTATTTTTTTTATTGTGATAATCAATTTGCTATACATCTTGTGTTAAATCCTAAATTTTACTGACACACAAAACACATTGATCTCCAATTTCACATGTTTTGAAAATTCTTTCAATGAAAGGAGATTGCCTTGACGTATATTTATGCTCAAAATTAAGTGTCAAATATATTCATGAAAGCTCTTTTGGAGTTATAAGTTTTTAAATTTTCATTCTTCTTTTAATCTTTAAAATGTTGCTAACATAAGAACATCTAATGATGATAACTGACTTTTCTCATACTTTCTACAATGAATGGGAATGTTGAGCATGAAAGTTCAATTCCATTGAGGAAAGTAATATCACATGTCACATTACATCAAAAATAAAGACATTACAATTATGTTTTAATTTGATGTTCCCACTTAGTTTCTCACTTTTTAAACTTGTATTTCCTACTATTTTTTACCTTTATATGGACTTGGTCCTCTTTTTTTTCATCTTTGGCACCATTGATGTTGCAAAAATAAACAATTTGTTTGTTTTACCTTCCTTTGTTGTTTATTCTTGCATGTATGTGCTTAGTATTTGAAACATTTTGTAGTTGACAATTTTAAACAAATTTAAAAATCAAAGCATCATATATATTTCTAATGTTAAATACAACATCCCTTAAATAACATAAATTGAATAATAATAAGGGGATCCATATGTTGGCATTTAATGTGGTGCCCATAAATGATATACATCAAAGTGCCTTAATCCTAGGACAAAAAAAAGAAGAGGTATTGAATCAACCCAAGGCCCAAAAATGAATTATTTCAACACTTGAGATGCCAAAATATTAAACAACCTAAGATGTCTCGTAGTGTGGTGCCCATAAATTCTTATACCTCAAGTGCCAAAATCCTATGGACACCAAAAAAAAAACTCAAGCATCAAATTAACCCTAGGCCCAAAAATGAATTATTTTGACACTTGGGGCCAAATTAGACAATAACTTTCAATATCCTTTCATTGTGACAATAAGTTTTTCATAATTGTGAAAACCTATAGTATTGGGATGGTTGATTTCAATGGGCATGTGTTGAAATCAATTAATTTTAAATTATAAGGTCATTTCAACATTTGAAATTAGAGTTTTTAATGTTCAAAACATGAGGTTCTCAAATATTTCAACTTTTGTTTTCTATTTACCTATGTCTCTTGTTCATTATTTTATTATTATTATAGCTATTTTGTAAAATATTTTGAGATTATTCAAGGGTAGAGCTACAACTCTAGATTTGGACTAGTTTCAATTCTCTCTCCATTGGTTTTTTTGGTTACATAGATTCTTTTTTCCTCTTGTGAAATGTAGGCTATAATTGAACAATGATTTTCCATGCATGTGAAGGGGGCATGAAGCAACTTGTCTTGTGAACTTGCTAGATGATTTGAACCTTTATGTAAAATGTAATTACGCAACATGGAACAATTTTCACATTTTTTCTTTGCTCCAATTTGAAACCTTTATAATACGTAATCATCTGTATGGATTTCAAATTTTGATACAATTCATCAAAATTCCCATAGAATTTGAAAAAGATTTCTTCATCAAAATTTTAATGAATTTCCACTAAATTTGACAAGAAGGTCGGGTATATATATAAACCCATTCCCATTATGTTTTCAACCTTGGGATGTTGAAAGTTTAGCTGAAAATCTATTTTCAAACATTATACACCCATTCATGATTATTATTTTTCAATCTTTTGATGTTGTGTCATTGGCTAGCTTCCCAAGAGGGATTAAACATTAAATCAAACCTATCCTAAATAGTAAAAAAAACTAATTAAAAAAGGCTAACAAACTAGAAGTAGAGTTTATATGTGCTGATTTATTTTCAGTTATTTTCAAATTTTGATGCTTTTTTTTCCCCAAAAAAACAGAATATTGCAACAAAATATTCCCCACTATTTTTATTTTGTGCATTTTGGTCAAATTTTGCACCAAAAAAAACACTACTACCCATAAAGGAAATACTTGCAATCTTTTTCATGAACAAATCAACATAAAATACAAAGAAAGTATTGCAATATTTTTCAAGGTTTTTCTCGACAAAACTAGCTCACTTGAACTAGTGTTGGGCGGGTATCAATTTTTGAATGTACTAGCTGGTACTAGTATTGAATATTTCAAACAATAATTCATACTAGCCCGATCGCAGTATTGGATTTAAAAAAACACTTTCACACAAGCACGGTCCTGGTATTAAGGTCTAAGGCTGATTTTGAGTTGGTATTGTAGCTTAGGGTTAGCTTTCCACATTGACAAAACAAATAAGTTGGGCTTAGTATTGCTGTGCACTACTAGTGTTGATTAGTTGATGAGAAAATGAATTGATTTTGTGAAAATTGATCAAATGAAAATACTGAATGATATTGTATGCAACTTGAATTGAATTGAATTGAAATTCCTAGATTGAACTCAAAAATACATTGAATGGAATCTGGGAATTTCAATTCAATTCGACTAAATTCGACTAAATTCAATTCAATTCGAATCAAATGAAAAATAAATGAGATGCAAACTAAGTGGAGAAAGTGTTGAAATTTATTCATGAATATGGTGTTAAGAAAAAAAAAACGAAAAAAATCGACATAGATATGAAAAGACACCTTTCTATGCCTCTTTACTTGAGAATGGATTAAACATGATATTCTAATTTGGAATTGTCAAAGTAATGACCATTACTTATGGAACCTAAAGTTGTCCTATCAAAACTAGTTCTAATGAATCATTATCATTGAATTTTTCCTTTTTCAAAAAATCAATTCATTCTTAAGATTTTGAAATTATTATTTCTCGTCATGCACAAAGTAAATAGTCTATTATGATATTGTCATATAAGTGGTGAAATTATTCATATCATAGTGTGTGATAATATGAAGGTTTTCAACTCCTCAAGTTCATATTTTTCACAAAATCTCATTTCAATACCAGTACCAATCTATGGGTTCTTGCCTGGTACTCACTCACTCACCCAACTTTGGTTTGAACTTGACATAAGGGGCACACACATTTTGCAATGACCCACTAATTTTTAGAATGCATTCTCAATCAATGGCTATGCTCCTTTACCATCACAAAGTTTTTTTTGTCTAAGACCTAGGATTTCTACATGTCCAGTTTGTGCTTTACTTATGTTGCAGCTGCCTTGAGATTGATGGCAACAAAAGCGTAGTACAACTTACTGTAGCTGCTGCCTTTGATGTAACATTGTCACTGGTACTGAAGATTTTCAGAGCTTTGTGCAATGTGTCATTTCAGTTGCACCCATTGCATCCGTGACAACTGCTATGGTGGAGAGACATAGTGTAGCCAGCTTAGTACACGCATACAACAAAGATGAGTGACAACTGTTGAGCTTGAGGGAAATATTATGTACCCTGATTCTCAGATGTTTGGGAGTTGGTGTGATGCTTTCAAGTTGCATCCATTTGTATCTGCCTCAGCTGCTATGGTGGAGAAGAGCAACTGAATTGTGTGTGGTAGCCAGTTACACTTGTACAGAAAATGAGTGTCCTCTTTGAGCTGAGGAGAGTTGTGTATCCTGGTTTTTGAAACTTTGGCTATGGAGCTTAGCAAAAGCAGCTCAAATCTGGCACTCACCCTGTTCTCATTTTGTTAGTTAGGCTCAAACAACAACTTAGAAACTTGCAGGAAAGATATGACATGTTGGGTGAATGTCTTTCATTCCCTCACAACTTAGCAAGCATCTGGAATGAGTATTGATGTCTTGGGTGCCTTACCAGATGTAGACCCTCTGTTGTGATCTCATGGCAGCAGCATCTCTTGAATTTGCATAAGTGTTGCATCTGCCTCTCCCACTATGAAAGAAAGACTGGAGTCAAGAGCTAAACAGGAAAATTTTCCATTGCAATCATCGTCACGTCAAACACTGTTGAAGATGGTGTTCATCTTTGTGGTGATTTGCCAAATGCAAGGAGGAGCCAGTTCTTGCGGTTGTCTAAATTGTGGAATTCAATTGTTGCCCCTAAAGAACAGAAGTGAACTAGTCCTGGGTATATCATAATGCAAAAACTTCCAGGGTAGTTGAACCATTTTTCTCTTGCTGGTTTGCATTTGAGGAAGATTGTATTTGAAACAAAAAGATGGCAATGAGCAATCGGGTACCCCAGGTCCAGTGATACATTACTCTCTGGTCTTTGTTTGTAGTATTGGAATAGGAACCTGATTTCTTTTCCTGACTGATCCGCAGCTATGCAAGATTGATTCAGAGGGCAAGGCTTGCAAGGTGGTGGGCTATTCATGTGTAGTTGTGAAGGTAAAATGAGGTTATATGGCAAGGTTTTAGAAGTTTCCAACTACATCTAGTTTTTCTGCTTGTGGGTGTTTGATTCTGTTTTACAGAAAACAGTCTTTCAAGGTTGATCAGGTCATGAGAAGATTGTTCTAAGCTGTTAGTGATCACTGAAAGGGGTGATTTGTGGGTTCTTGGGTTTGTCAGGATTATGGCAAGGAAACTACAGGACTAAATGTTTAAATCCGGGAGTACCTTAAGAGCCATTCAGGAAGTGTTGCAGCTCCTAGAGATGTATTTCAAACTCGGATCGTTAATTGTTCATGCAGTTCCTGAATCAGGTCCAGACTTTTGGATTCTATTAGGTTTCTGCTTGAATCACGGGGTAGAGAATACTAGTCCTATTGAAATAGTTGAATTGGTTGCTAATTCAAAGAAAGTGCAATCTTTTGTGACTACTGAATGTCCTCAAAGCTTAAGAATATTGAACTTGTGTGAAAGTTGATAGGTAGAAGCAGAGCGGTTTGCTTGAATTACCAAGGAAAATCTCAGACTGGTGCTGTGATGACACATTTAGTCATGAAGCTGAGATCCATGCATTCCATGAAGCTCTACACAATCTGCTTCTGGAAAAATTCTCGTTCAATTTCCTTATGTATAAAACCATGATTGGTGACACACATCTATCACAACTGCACCTTCAAATTTTTGTGTGGATGGGAAACTGCATCCAGGAAGGAGGTCAGTGCACTCTGTTGCTACTTGAGGATCAGCCTACAAGATCATGAGCTTGCAGGGAGAGAGAGAGAGCAATTGTAGCTAGAGAGAGAGAGAGAGAGTGCACCAATCTTAACAAATAAATGGTGGGTGCTTTGCATGAGGAGATTAAAGTCCTCCTTGAGAATCAACCTGTGTTTGGGCCCTAGTTTGACTGTGTAATCCCCTATTTCATCCCCAATTTGAGTGTAAACATCAATAACAAGAGTGAAACTGGGTGCTGTTTCATGGAACTGGCTATCAGTTCACAAGATTTGCAGGATTTTATTCTGACAGAGACCAGCTGATTTAATGCAGAATTCAAGCAATAGTGAAGGTATAGACAAGGCAAATCCAAAACTGGGGATGAAACTCCTGCTCGGGTGGATAAGGCAAATCCAAAATACTGGGGGTGAAATACAAGTATGAGCACACGTTGGCGCAGGTAAAGCAAATCCAGAAAACTTAACTGGGGGTGATTCTCATCATATGAGGACCAATTTAGGTGAGAAACCCAGTTTGGTCCCCTCTTTGTTTTCCCTTTACACTGTTTTCAACATGACTTTTGATCTCATTCCCAGTTTGTTCAAAACTGGTGCCCAGTACCCACCCTTTGGGCCACTTTACAGATAACTTTACTTTATTCACCCAGTTCTGACAACTTTGTCGTCCTCAGTTTGCAGGAATTCCATCCAGCTTTTCTCATCCAGCTTTTGGGCATAAACCATGGCATGGAACACCCAAACCTCTCTTAACCCTAGTGATGAGAATATTCCATCGCCAAGGGTTGTATAGGCCAGGCTTTTTGAGAATATTCTTCATAACTCTTGATTTCAGGACCCCGATTACGAAGAATATTCCCAAAGGCCCAAGCTATCTTATCCCAGGGCATGTGAATATTCTCATCACTAGGGTCAAGAGAGCTTGGGGGGTTTGAGAATATTCCATACCACGGGTCATGGCCGATGATTTAGGGTTTTTGCATTCCATGTAACCTTCACCTTCTGGAGTGGACCTTGGTTGGGTCTTTTTTTTATTAGAATTTTTATAAAAAGGAATACCCTCTAGTTTAAGGTGTAGTGAATATTTTCAACAAATGAAACTCAATGATTTTGGGTCTTGGTTAATTTTTTTGGAACAATAGTTCTAAATTGATGGGTCTAATCTTTATAAAATCATTCAATTTTGGTTTTTGGATGAATTCATTTTCAACTTATTGATTAGTTGGGGGATGCATTTCAAAGCTCAATTTTTTTTCACAATGAAATGCTTGGATTGGCCCATCATAATTTTTTATTAAAAAAAACTTTAGGCATGCCCCTAAATAGGTAGAAGTTTCCATTTTCAAGATAAAAATGATCTCTTCCCATCCAAAAAAGTTAAATATGTAAATTCTAATGAATTGAAACAACATGCACCTAAAATGCCTAATTTTTTCATAAGGGAACAAGGGAAAAGGAAGGAGCATCACAATTTGTCCCACAAATACCCCAATCCAAAGAAGGATATGGTGTAACCCCCCCCCCCCAAAAAAAAGGAGGGACAACAATAGTTGAATCCCTACTACATTACATGAACAAGCATAGCAAATCCATCAAGCTGATTATATTACTTTTGTCCAAAAGAACAAAACAACAATGATAACACATTAATATGTTATGTTTCTAAGATACTAACAATTAATTTAAAAAATGCTAGAGTTTAAACTCTCCTTTGTGCCAAGTTGGTTCTATGCTAATCTACTTGACCCTTTATTAAATTATGCCACTCAACGCAAGACCCAATCAACACTTACACTTCATGCTAAATATTTCGTATGAAATTAACATAGACATACACATTTAAAAAAATAAAAAATAATCTATGTTTGATAATACAATCAATCCCACATACTATATTCTCCTCAAGCTAACTAATGATATTTTGATCCTTGTCCCATACAAATATATTATTGAGTTGTAATCTTTTTCAATATAACAAGTGATGACACAACTTCAAAATCCAAATAAACACACACAATCACACATTATTCCATCTTCATCTCCTTCATCAAAAGTTTTGATATTCCTAAATCTCACTACTTGTTCTAACAATTGTTCCTTCAAAAGAAATCCATCATCAAAGTTCGTGCAAATCCACAAGGTCCTATGTAATAAGATTAAGACACCAATATCCCCACCAATTGGCCCCAACGTCATATTAATTGCTTTCAACCCATATACCATGATGAACATACAACCTTTATGATTAAGTTGTAGTTAAAAACATGAGACGTTCCTTTCCAACCATGAATAGTAGAACGTTTACATAATCATCACCATATTCAAAACGTCACTCCCCTCAATAAACCCAATTTCTTGAATCTTTTCACAACCCAATGTCTCACCAAGACCTTGGCATTTCTTCATTTTGTGATCACCCCTCTACCATCTTCTATCTTCATTACATGGTACTTTGTAACATTGCAAATTGAAATAAGTCTATATAATGGAAGTTTTACAAATCTACTCCTATTTCCAATGTATCTTTCTTTTAAGCACTTTCAAGCTTATGAACATCGATTGCTTGCTTAAAACAAGGTTCACACTTAGCTTATTTATAATCTTGGTGAAATACCTCCACCTTCATTGGATAAACTTGAGCTTGCCAAAGTCCTAGTACAAGAGCATTCCACAATGCAAACATAGTAAACAATGTAACAAGAACAACAATTGTCAAAAGTTTGTAGCATTGATTTCATTGTCAATTCCTTCCCAAGCTCACCAACACCTTGTATACACATTCAATACCCACACACACAAAAGCCAAGAAACAAGTTCCTTCACAAAAGTTGTAGTAATTTTGAAATGTTGACAACCATTCCAACTCATGATGAATAGCCAACAAAAAGGTGATGTTCACCTTCAACCCTAATTCCACATCCTTGTTTTCAATCGAATTGGTTCAACAATTTATGTCTCTTCATGTCACAATGGGATAAAATGAGAGGGAGGGAAAAAGGGGGTGGGAAAGGAGATATTTTTATCATGTATCCTTTACCCACAATTGCATGGTTGGAAGGAGGTGTGGGGGAGGCAAGGACTTTTATCTCATATCTTTTGCCCACGCTTTCATTATGGTATAACTTGGTGAAAGGAGAGAACTATTATAAATAAATAAATAAATAAAT
>Ga0116229_10006588_pt1 | contig 18632 bp, 7 predicted proteins | sample S1TSphgellanicum_3_FD_87313 | JGI IMG/M metagenome (GOLD analysis project Ga0116229, IMG submission 87313) | Host-associated microbial communities from peat moss isolated from Minnesota, USA - S1T2_Fc - Sphagnum magellanicum MG | ecosystem: Host-associated > Plants > Peat moss > Unclassified... | reverse complement strand
GGCTTCTAGCACGCCCCTCTCACCCCTTTCTAGTGCTAGAAGTCGGGATCGTGCCCCAAGTTCCAACCGCTTCCGCATCGCCGCATACTTGGACCCTCAAGTGGGTCTACGAGGAACTTGGGAGCGCGATAGTTGACCTTATTTGTAGGGCACCTTTGTCAAAATTAACACGTTTTCATGCATGTGTCATTGATGTAAATGAGGTCCTCGATTCTTCTAGATTTTTTGTGAATTAGTTGCATAAATATGACTTTCAAACTTCTTCCATCAGTGTGTAAACAAATTTAATTCAATCTAGATAACATAGTTGTACCTAGATTGACATAATTTAACTTGTTTTAATGTACTTTAATTGACTTTAGTTTAGTTTAATGTAATTTAATTTATTGTATTTTATCCTAGTGTAATTTGGTTTATTGTAACTTAATTTAATTTTTTCTAATTTAGTTTTTTTTTACAAATTACTCCAAACTACCCTAGTTTAATTAAATTTAACCATGTTTAGTTTTGTTTATTTTAATATGAATTATTTAAGCCAAGTTTAACTTATTTTATCCTTGTTTATCATAATTTAACATCATTGCCCTAATTTAACCAAGTGTAACCTCTTTTGGCCTAAATAACTTAGTTTAACTTAATTTATCATAGTTGGCTAAATTTAACCAAAATTAATCAATTTTAGCCTATGTACTTTAATTTAACCTAATTTACCTTAAGTAGTTTAATTTAGCCTATTTTATCCTAATTTAACCAAATTCATCATACTTTAGCCTACATAATTATGATTAACCTAATTTAATTTAATTTTTCAATTTTAGCCTAATTTCTTATTTGATTGATCTTTGATTGCCACATGGCACCACACTATTGGGTTAAAAATGTTAATTTTCTTGTTTCTTGGTGCCATGTTGCATGTTATGGATCATTGGATGTGTTTCCATGATTGTGTCCATTATGACTTTAGTCATAAAGGACAAAGTTGCAAATGATGTTTACAAATAAACCACACATATGACTCATGGTAAATATGACATGGATGTTTGAACTATCAAGGATGTTATTTGGTGAGCGTATGAATGTGAGCAAGTGAGCATGAAAAAATCTTTTTTGGAATATTTTGTTAACGTCGAAAGAATATTTTTAAAATATTATTTGACACATGGCATAAAATATTTAATGACATGGAAAAATATTATGCCACATGTTCATCGATGAATGACATTTATGGATGAAAAATAAAATGGATGAACATAACCTATTCACAACCAAGAGGTATGTGCCAATCCAAACTTTGCATGTTCACAACCGTAGTCATGTAGTCATGTCTAATCATATATGGTGATTAAGACCACAACACTAGTCATTTTTCCAATCCTATTTACCATATTTTGGCATAGTGTATGGGTGAAACCATGGGAATGTATACAAAAAAGTTGTCGAAAGCATATCAAGTTAAAAAAGAAGTAGTTTTTCACAAAAACATAAGAAAGTAGATTTAAATTTTACTTAAATTTCATTTTGAAACTATTGAGCACTCAATTGAGTTTATTGTAAATCAACTACAAAATTTCAAAAACTTTGGAATAATAAAAGTAAGAAATATGTAGGTTTGAATTTGACTACTCAAAATGGTGTTCAAACCTACTTTTTCATTAGAAACTTTAATGAAATATACATGTATGAAATTATAGCATAAAGATTGTTGTATATTCAAAGGCATCACCAAAAAACAAATCTACTTTTTCTTTGGTAGAATATACTTGACACATACTTGAATCAAATCTTATACTTTAGAAAGTAAGTTTTAAAAGTTATTTGCATTTTAGAAAATCTACTTGAAACCTACTTTTACAATGCAAAATTTAAAAGTAATGCATAATAATGGAAAAATATTTTGTTATTTATAATTCAATTAAAAATGTTGAATGTATTACAATTTTGTGATGGGTTTTGGTCCTACTTTTTGTTTAGTTGACAAGTAGAATGGTAGGTATTTTTAATTGTACAGTTTACCATGCTTTCACCCATATGTATTATTCTTGCCCATAATTTTCAACCACCCAACAGTTAAATGATAAGAAAGACATCATTTTCAAAATCTATTTTTAGTTCGTCAATGTAAATCACATTGTCTTTTTAAAAAAAGTTCATGTCACCATGTAAAACTTTCAAAGATTATCATAAAAACATATGGTGATCATGGTTTTAAATTTACCAATTTTAAGCATATAGTCAAATAATCCTTTCAATCCCCGTGACAACCTTGGCTTAGTTTGTTAAAAACTTTCAAAAAAATTTTAAAATATTTTGGTTTCAATCGCATTTCAAGTTTTATCAACTTTGTGATCATTTGAATCTATTAAGGTTTTTTGATGTTTTGACCTTAATTGAAATATTTTGCATTGAATTTGGTTTCAAATAATGTAATAGCAACATGACAACTAGGATATTAAAATCAATTTTAAAATTAAAAACAAATAATCCTCTCAAAGCCTATGACAACTTTTAAGTAGGTGCATTAGAAGGAATTATGTCCTTTGCAACTAACAAATTAATGACTAGATGTCCTAAATGACTATATAATTGATTTTAGTCATAGGATATTACTTCAAATCCTATGTGGAAAAAATTTGTAGTCATATATATTAATGGTGCATTTGACTAGTAGATTATAACATGGTAGTATGAAGGATGACATTTTTTTTTCATTGCAAGTTTTCATCCATATGGCATCCATGATTGATGACAAAGTGACATGAACATCCAAAATATCATTTGAAAATGTGACTAGGATAAAATATTTCAAATATGACCAAAAAATAACTATGCAAATGATGTGAACAAAAGTTTTTCAATTGACAATTCTATGATAATTGTAGCAAAAAAATGGGAAGGGAGAGTAATGAGAGAATGAATCGAAAATAGTAATGATTTGAAAGGGTGGACAAATGGCAAATACTTGAGGGTGGTGACAATGAAAACAAAATGCAAAACACATGTAGTCACATAACACACCTTGAATTTGTTAATAAAATTTTATTAAAAAACACAAACATTATGAAGAATTTGTTACTAAACAATTTGATTAATGATTAGTTAGTTGTAATTACCACATGTGATTTGCTACATGGCCTAAACACCTTAAACAAGTTGCATAAATTTTTATTCACAAAACATAATACATCGCACCAAGTTGTAATGGCAATTGCATAATAATGCAACTACCATTGCGAGCTTGTTTGGATGGATGAACTTTTCATCCATCCAAACAAGCTTATGTAGCATTGTCATTTTGCAAATGATTTTATGACTAAGCAATATTTATTTATATTTAAATTTATTAACTATTCATTATTTAAATATTAAAATAATATTATTGGGTGCAAATAAAATATTTTGTACATATTTGTTACCTTGTTTCTTATTTGAAAACATGAAAAAAAAAAGTCTTTTAAACTTCTAATCCTCTTCTAACATTTCAAAACAAATGAAATTTTTAATTTTTTTCATGGGCATCTCTAGCCTTCTTCCACCTTCTCAAAGCAATTTGTGTTGTATCATTTGGATTGGAAAAAGTACCCCAAAAGTATCCCCAACATTACATCATTTTTTAGGGGTTGGGGATGATTTTAGTTATGAAAACAAATTCCATTAACCAAAAATCTTATATGAGGTGTTTATTAAAAAAATTCACCTACTTTCAAATACTTGGAATTTATTTTACAAATTACCACAAATTTTAGGTCCAATTCAAGTACATGTAAGTAATTACAATAAACATGATTATAACAATTTAATTTTTGAAATTCATGCACACAAGAGTTAAAAAATAATGTACCCAAAAATAAACTTATTAGTCTTTTTATTTAAATACCCCAATATTTTGATGTTTACAATACTTTTTGTGTATACTTTACCATGTTTTCACCCTATTATTATATATTTATAAGTTCAACATGTACCATGTTCACACGTGTCATTAAGGCTTAAAATATTAGTTTAAATTGTTAGGTAGGCCACCTATTGTGCCTACCTAAACTCACCTAATATGCACTTAACCTAAGTTGATTATGTAGGTAAGGAATATTCAATCAACATCCGACCATGAATCACAACCCATGTCATTTGTGAAAAATGATTCTTGAACCCTAAGGATGAAAATCAACTCTTTTACCACCAAGCCACCCCACTTGTGACAAAATAATAATGTGCATTCTATTCAGGTTATTTCATTTAAAACATTGTATAATACATCATTTTTTATCTTTAATCTCTTATTAAAATTTTGTCCAAATGACAATACTAAATTTTAAATTTAAAGTCATTTCAATAATGTACACACGTATACATATTTTTTTAAAATAAAAATTGGTTTGAAAATAAAAATATTTTAATTTCATTATCGAATATAATTTCCACGACCTTTCTGTGGTAAAAATAAATTAAATCACATGAGCTATAAATGAATAACATAATAATAAATAAAAATATATCTTTTGTATCTTAAACCTTCATTTATTTTAAAATTTATATTATACAATTTTTTTGACATATAATAATTTTACTAATATAATATAATTTAAAATGAAATATAAGTTATTCACATATTATATTTATAAATGGATCATAAATAAATTATAATAGAAATATAATAAAAGTTTTTATATTAGCCATATTATTTTTAATGCAAAAGATTAAGCTTGATAATCAATTTTAATATTAATATGAATTAATGCCATATAATTAATTAAGTTTGTAGAATTTTAAATTTTAGTATCTTCACACATATATCATGTATTCAATTAATTTTGGACTTTTGAAAGTCCAAAATTAAAAATTGACCATTTGGAAGTTGCAAAATTAAAAAAAGACTTCCATTGTGGGGCCATCAAGTGATGCAACAATAAATATCAATAATTTTTTTCATAATTAATTGATCCAACAAATAGATGTTACCAATGTTTTGTCTCAAACTTGATCCAAACCACTAGGTTTAAAAAAGTCCAGAAATGATAACTTAGTTTAGAGTTAATTAAATACATGTTATATAATATCTTAAAGTTTCACTTAAAATTATGATAAAATACGTATGTAAAAATAAATTATTTTTTTCACATTTAAAACCTTTATTTGATTAAAAAAATTATACTATAAAATTTTGCTTATAATAAATCATAATGTACTTACAAAATATAATTTGTTGTATGATACATAACCTATTCACTATATAATGTTTATAAATGGGTCATAAATTACTTTTAGTATATAGCATATTCAATAATTAAATTAAATTTATTATTAAATTAATTAATTACACCTATTACTTAAACCCAACCTATTTAATAAATAATTACATGGCCTAATTAATTAATTAATTAATATAAAAAAATTATCGCATATCAACATGATAAAATACCTACTATTTAACTTGCATACATATTGTGTGCTGCTTATTACTTTACAACTAACAACTTACTAATTGATTAATTACCCAACCTACCTAATTAATTAACTAGTTTAAAAAACTATGACATATAAACAAGATAAAATATCATTATTTAGCCACATACATATTACCTACTACTTAGTCCTATGTGTACCATTATTTGCCATGGGACCCTAAAGGTTCCACAAACCCACCAAACCTTATTACACATTTAATGGTTAGTTCATTGAAAAAAGTTTTTAAAATAATAATTAGACCACTAAATCCAACAATTTCATTAACCAACTCATTTTTTTCCACATTTAATTACTTGTCCATTTGCACCTAGGATTTATAGTCATAAATCAAGTTGAAAAGATGCCACATTGTCTCCAATGGCCTACGAACCACCTTCCAATTCACATAAATAACTACATTTTCATATATTTTGGGATGTCATTATAAATGGATGATATAAACATATTTTTCATCTTCATATTCATTTAAATCACCATTAATCACAAGTATAAATTGCATATGCAATTGCAAATGACTTTGTAGTTCTACAAGTTATTTTTACCAAGTGACATGAAAGACAATTGCATTTATAGTCACAAAAAATGGTTGATTTTTAGAAATAAGTCATAAACACATGGGTTGGAATAGACAAAATTCCTTGTAATGACACACTCTAAACACATGAGAAACAATGAAACAATAGAGAAAAAAACACACAACATACTAGTAAGTTATTTTTTTTCACACTTTCATTTAATGCCTCTGATGTACCCACCATCACCATACTTGAGCAAAACTTGAATAAATGGGTAAATTTATGGGGAAAAACAACGATTCTTGCCATTTTGAGGTTGCATTCAAAGAAACATGAAACCAAAAATTCAAAAACCTTAAACAAAAACACAAAAGCAAATAAGGTGTCTTTGAAAAAATTTCATGAAAAATTAGGTGGTTTTCATGTTTTGTGAAGGTTAGGTTTCTTTGAAAGAACCTTTGAAAAAATGCAGGTAAATTTCATCTTTTACAAAGTTGGGTTTCTTTGAAAGAATCTCAGAAAATATGCAAGTGGTTTTCATAGTTTATAAAGTCAAGTTTTTTTAAAGAACGTAAGGGTAGATGCAAGTTAAGGTGGCTCAAAAGTGGCAAAAGTCCTAATCCCAAAAATCCATATTTTAACATTATAATGGAAAAAACAATTAAAAGTAAATTTTGAGTGGGCCCTATGTGGTGATTAATCAATTGATAAAATCAATATGGAAGGCTGCCCATCTACATTATTTTTTGACATACATGTTGGGGGGGCAGGGGGGGAGAAATGAATCCAACAAAAATTGACCAAGATAAGGACTTAGGAAAATAAAGTCCACATTTGATCATTCAAAAGTCCATAATTATTTGTTGGTTAAAGATTTTATTGTAATTTTTTTGAATCCATGTTTTTTTTCCCAATATTGAGTCTCAATAAAAAATATTAAGATAAAATCATAACAAAAAATGCATTTGAATGTTAATGCAAAACCCAAAAGATAATCCATATGCTCACTTTAAAAGTCCATTATTATATGATTAATGTATGTTTATTGAATTTCACCCCTCAATAAATATTCTTATTCAAGTTAGCAATCTTAATCCATAAATATTTTTGTCAAATTGATGTTTTTACAATGCATTTGTGGCATTTGAATAGAGTATTTTTTGCAGAAAGTCCAAAAAGGGACAAAAAGTGAACCACCTTAGTATGCATCCACTTGTTAAAAAAATTTAGGGAAAATTTTAAACTTCTTGCACATTAGGTTTTTAATAAAGAATCTCAAGCATTTTGGATTGCCAAAACAAACTTAAAGCAAAATTTTTTAAATGTGAAAGTTAGTTCAAAATAGGGAGTGGGTATATGGGGTTTTGAGAAACTGCTAGGTTGAAGGTGGAGGTGGGGGTTTAGCACAATGGGAACTTTTTTTTAAAAAAAAAAACAGAACAAGTGTGTTAGGAGTGCAAACTAATGTTTGGTGGTTTTCAAATTTGGTCCCAATTATTTGCAAGTTTTTAATACCTTTTTAGTTTGCCTACTAACTTTGTGACAAGTCCCTAACAATTCGAAGGGGGCATAGGATAATTTATAAAAGTTTCCAAGAAGGGTTGTAAGATAAACATCTCCTAGAAGGGTTGCAAAACAAAAGGTAAATATAGTGTGTTTTTAATTAGAGGTGCAAATTCTCATCTAATTTTGTCATTCATCACTAGAATTTTCTTCTAAAATCTTTTGAAATAATTTGCACCTTGTTCCAATTTTCCATGAATTAGTTATGTCTTTATAATAGCATCTCTTGGCATACAATATCATTTGATGATTAGTATGGCCATTGGTTTGAAGGTTTTATCTTTGAAGTGTTCTTATGCTAAGTGAAAAGCTAGGGCAAAATTTTCTAGGTGGAATATTGTTCAATTAGAATACATGTTTTACTAACCTAATTGAACTAGATATTGGTGAATATCCTTGGTTTTAGTAGTTAAATTATGGTTGGGTCGAACCAACACCTACATTGTTACCTTCACGTTTTTAAAGAAACCATTTAGTAAATATATTTACTTATAAAAATGTAAAAAAATTGGACTAGAAAACCTAGTTATTTTTAACATGACATTGTTTTATTGCTTAAGAATAATTTGGTGATCAAATTGATGTTAAACAAGTTCTCATCACTATGTAGGGTGTAATTGCCCATCACTAAACACGCACCTATCACTGAAATTAGGCAATTTCTACAGCATTGGAAATGTTAGGTGAAGGGCTACAAATATTATTGGAATTTCAAAAGCAAAAGAACAATGTGTGAAGAAATGACATCCTAATGTGGCTTGATGATGAGATGTCATAAGTATTATATAAATCAAATAATTAAAATTCAAAAAATATTAACAAAATATAAAATGTAGAATTAGGGAGGTAACATTTAAGAATGTGTAAAGGCCTCTTACCCTATGCATGTAGGCCGCTTGTTAGACTCTTCTAGGCATGTGGGCCATTCATAAGCCTCTTTTAAACAAGTAGACCACTTGTGAACCTTGAAAGCATGAACCCATGGCCACAAGAGGGATTTGAACCCCTTACCTTAAAAGCATGAACCCATGGCCATAAAAGGGATTTGAACCCCTCACCTCCATGGTGAAAAACAAAAGCATTATCCATCCAACTATCACTTCACAAGGTGACAAATAATGTCAAAGTAAAAAGTATAAACTCAAATTCATTCATAATTTCACATATCACTATTCTTAAGTTAAACTTGGATAAAACTTACCTATTTAAACTTGGGCATTTAAATTCAACTTAGTTGAACTTGGCTAAATTTAACTACCTTTGGGTATTTTAACTAAACTTGGTTAAACTCAACAAATTTTAGCTAAATTTGGTTTAACTTAATTAAACTTGCTAAATTTGAATACTTTAACCAAAATAGGTTAATGATGGTTAGTTTTTGCTAAACTTGGTTAAGTTGGGCTAAATTTGGCTAAATTTGGAAACTTTCAATAATTTTGGTTAAACCTAATTAAATTTCAAAAAAATTGGTTTAACTTGAATAAACTTAGCTAAAATAGGGTACTTTATTGAATTTTGGCTAAAATTTATTAAATTTGATTAAATTTGGTTTAACTTGGTTATACTTGGTTAAATTTGGGCATGTTAATTTCAGATAAACTAGGTTTTTTTGTGGTAAACTTAATCAAATTTGGCTAAAATTAGTTTAATTTGACTAAATTAATGTATTTTAGTTAAACTTGGGTGCTTTCATTAATTCTAGTTAAACTAATTAAATTTTGTTTAACTTGGCTAAACTTGGTTAAACTTGGGTACTTTTGATTTTCTTGGCTAAATTTTGTTTAATTGGTTGAAATAAAGTCTTTTCGCTAATTTTGGCTAAACTTAGTTTAACTTAAAATTATATTTGTTTACTATAGTTAATTTTGGTTGAATTTGGCTTAATTAAAGTACTTTAACAAATTTAATTAAACTTAATTAAAATTGGCTAGACTTGATTAAAATAGGATAAATTTGATTAAACTAGGGTAAATTAGTTAACTTTGGCTAAACTTGGGTACTTGAATTAATCTTGGTTCAAATAGGTTAGTTTTGTCTAAAATGAAAGTATTTAAAATAAAATTGCTTAAATTTAATTAAAGTTGGTTCCATTTGGTTTAAGTTGGCTAAACTATACATAAAACCTAAAACCTTAAATTATACATTCTTAAGTAAATTGTAACCAAATTAAACCAATTTAAGCCAAATCAATCAAATTTAGTTAAAATACCCTAGTTTCACCAAGTTTAATTAAGTTTAAACAAGATTGGCCAAATTTAATTAAAGTATCCAAATTTAGCCAAAGTAACCAAGTTGAATTGAAGTATTCAAATTTAACCAGGTTAAATATTTTTTAACCAATATTGGCAATATTGAATTTAAATACCCAAGTTTAGCCAAATTTAGTTAGGTATGGGAAATTTAGCTTAAGATCAATCTAAAGTTTAACCTAACCTACCTATTTATTACACACCTACCTACATACATGTACATATGTACTTATTATGCCATGTCATTTATGGCATGACTGAAATTAGTCACATTTTAGTAGGCAATAATGCCACATCGGCATGGTTAATCCACATCTAATTGACGTTGTTTAATTTGATTTAAATTACTAATTGAGCTACTCAAATAAGACATGCCTATTGGGGGGGGGGGAAGAGGACAAAAACTACCTTTTTAGTCATTTCAAACTAGTAACTCTGCAATTTAATCATTATAGTCAAGATTTTGGGGGTGATAAACACCATGTTTTATTGTAGTGTTATGCCCTTTATGCCAAAGTTGAAAGTTCAAATGCCCAAAATGAATTGATAATCAACAACACACCTTGAAACATGGAAGATACTAAATGGTTAGGACTCCAACTCCCAAGCTAACCATGGTGGTTAACTTTTTTTTTTGTTTATTACCTATGGATTGCCTTTTTTTTCCTTTCTTGGCTACCATTTTGTTCATTTGAAATGTGTTTGGAGGTGCCCAAACACAATTTGTGCTACCCATTATAGGTCCAAAATTTGCATAACAAGACCCAAATTATGTAATGAGTAACACCAAAATGTGTATGGGCATCATCCTTTTTTTTTGAGAAAAAGATGGAGTAAGCCTAGGATAAACAAGCAGAAAAATAATGAGGAAAAACCCCTTTAGAACTAACACCAAAATCACAACACTTCTTTCTTTCAAGAATTGGGCCAAAATTAGACCAAGGTTCCATTTTCTTGTGAAACCAAAATTATATCCATTCTAATTGATTTTTTGAACCAAAATTGGAAGTTCTTTATTAAAAACAAGATATGTTTAACACTAATAAAAATAGCCCTTCCTATGTACAAACATACAAACCATTTATTTAATATAATATTCACCTATTTTCAAGTACTTATCTATTTATGAATATGGGTAATGGCAGATAATATGAAAACATAGGATATGGATATGTTGATATCTAGGTATTATCTCTATTCATATTCAGAAGTGGTTGCAAATTAAGGTGGTTCATTTTTTAATGGATACACCACTCTTCAAAAATCTATACATGGAAGTGTTAAAATGGCAATTGACTACGATACCATTGCTTAAATGGAAAATTACAAAGTGATTTTGAACTAAGAAAATCCATGAAGAAAAACCATTTGAAACAACTTTTTAACATGCATGTTAAAAGAAAAAAATTTGAAACTCATCAAGAAAATGATTATGATATGGACTTATGAATAATGATCCATTTTGCACAATTCAAAAGTTCATAATTTGTTTTGAGTTAAGGTTTTTCTAACAAACTTTTTGCATCTACATGTACATTCCTATTGTTTTAATAAATCGTATACTAAGTCCTTATATAAAATATCCCAAATAAAAACCATACACAAAAACGCATGTATAAAGAGGCATAGACATAAAACCGATCCATATTTTTGAACTTCAAAAGTTCATTATTATATATTTGGTGCATGTATATATGTTATAAACTTTTTATATAGATATTTAAAAATTCAAGTTGACAATGTAAATTTAATCACAAGTTTAACATATTATTGATTTTATGGCATCTTAATAAAATATAAATGCATGACACTTAAAAAAATAAAATTGCATTGTGACATAAAAAGTGAACCACCTTACTTTACAGTCATCCTTTATTTAAAAATAGAACCATACAACACTAGTGTAAACTTTACTTTGGGCTTGTAAATTGGCCACAATGACAATGTTCTTCAATGATTTTTTTTTATTGACCTATCATAACAATTGGCCTTAGTGGTGATGCTTGATTAGTTTTTCACTTTATATAAATGTCCATTTTTCATGTTTATGGTTGGGGACGGGGAAAAAATTAACATTTTGTTTGATGTGGCAAACAATTATAGAGGCCCAAATAGGGGGTTTTGGAATATCTCAACCATTGTTGGTGAATAACTAATTTAGTGGGTTAGTTTCAATTAATAAAAATCAAATTAAAATTGAGTTTGATTTTTGGAATCAATTTTAGAACCAAATTTAAGAAAAAAAAATTAGAACTGGAATTAAGTCTTTCATAAAAGTCAAGAATTGCCTAATACTAATCTCAAAACAAAGTAGTAAAATGTCCCATATAATATTTTTTGGATGAATTATAAGAATCAAATAATGTGAAACTCAATTTAGTTTGGATGAAATATATGAATAAAATAGTATGAAATTCAATTCTAGATTGTAAATATGTAGAAGATAGAATGGCTTTTGAAGGGGCCAACAAAATGGAAATGATTTTTTTTTATAGTGTACATAGATCATGATTGATTCATGTGGTGTGATTTAAACTAATCTCAAAATTTATATTAAAGAAGTCCTAAACAACCCCCCCTTCCCGCCCCCCTAATTGAATTTAGCGAGTGGTGTCAAAAGGGTTGCGCCATCACAACGACGATAGCCAAAGCAATGGGATCAAAAAAAACATGAAAAAGCCAAGAGGGCAGCCATTATCTGACATAATGAACCATCCTTTTTTCATCCATTTGAACATATTTTCATCCATCTTTTTCTTTTTTCATCTATGACAAAATCGGAGCACAAACCTTATTACACATTGTAAGAATTCTTCCATTGTGTACAAGATGATGCCTAGCAAATACCTATTCAGCTTGACAAAGGGACCTCCAAATACAAAGGAAAAAAAAATTGTCCATTCTTTTATGTTCTCACAAACTTGTGTTGCAATGCAAAACCCAATTACCCATTGGAAATTCATGTTGAACATGGTCTTAGAAATGTGAGATGTCACCCAAGTTCTAGTATATTGGCTTCCCCCAACAATCACACCTTATTCCTTCCAACCCCTTTGGCCTCTCCCATAAATTGCTCAATTGGTGATCACCCATAAGAACATTTAGCCAAATTACCTTTCAATCTCTCCCATTAGTTGCTCAATTGGTGATCATCCATAAGAATATTTAGCCAAATTTTGCCATATTCAAAATAAGGTTCAAGCAAAAAAATCTTAAGAATTTGTTCATGTTGTAAGCAATTGTGGCAATTTTGGGCAACTTTTTAGATTGTTTTTTTTTTTTTGACAAATTTTGTTCAAACATTAGGGAAATCTTTTACAGAATATTCCCTTTTACAAAAATATTTTTAAAAAAATGGCAAAAAGTCACCACCAAATTTTTTTTATTATAAAAAAATCATTAGTGCCATGTTGGTGTAAAAATATTTGGACTGGATTTATGGGGTTTCCGTGAAAGAATTGTCTAATTTATTGGAGACTGAACAAACATAAAATCATCCAAACAAAATGGAAGCAGATCTAAGCACCTCACACACTTGACTACTAGTACATCCAGGGCAGATTGCTTGTAAATAAGGTTTAGGGTTTCTTTCAAATGATTTTGATCATTTTGTTTGGGAATATGAACAACATGGTGACCACCTTTAGGTATTTTAAGGTGTGGAGAAAATGGAGCTCCAATAACCCAAGTGTTGAAACCTATTGGTCACTTTGCAAGTGGTTGTGGGTCTAAATTGACGTTAAGTCGTGTTAATGTTAACCAAACCAAAATAGACACAATAAGCTCAAATGTGAGATTTGGGTTTACTATTTAACATGAATGTTTAGTTGCTTACTTATGGGGTCTTATCAATTGAAAGGAATAGTATTTTAGACTAAAATTTGAGTTTTAATGGAACTAAGAGTGGATTGTTGAATGATCAAAGCAATAATGTGGATCAAACAACAACACTTTTCATGTCATGGGATATTTAAATTCTTAGTTTAGAATTTAGGACACAAGGTTTAAGGTTTCAATGTTTACAATTTAAGCTTCCTAGACATTCAAATGATAACTCCTAGATGCACATCACGGTTTCTTCTTTGAACATGTTGTGGAGAAGACTACTTGTGCTAGCAATTTGCTTGAATACGGTTGTGTGATCAAAGTGCAAATTTTCATTGTTTTACATGATTATTTTGGATAGGTGTTTTCTCTCCCCATTAGAATCACATTGGCCACCCAACAAAATTTCCCACATAAGATTTACATTCCTCATGATTAAACACCTTGAAGAACTCCACTTGTTGATATTCTATTTTATTTATGTGCTATGGGGAGAAAATCATGATGGCTATGGATGTGGTACCTCATTTGACATTTGGTTAAATTAGATGTTGGCAAGGATATATTTGTAAATGTACAAGAAAAATGCTTTTACAAATATAACCAAAAAAATTTAAATTAAAAAAAAAATTAATAATAAAATATATATATATATATATATATATAATGTTAATATCCAACCCAAACTAATTCAATATTTCATCTTTCCAATAAAAGGATGTTTTAAATTGATTACAACACAATTTACACATTGTGGGCAAATCTTAAGCCCACTTTAGATGGGGGTTCCAAGATCCAAATTTGGATTCATTTGAGGCAAATTGAATCCTTGAGCTCAAAACCTTAGCTTACATCTTGGTTCTTCAATTGCTTTGTGGTTATTTTTTAATTTTTAAATTTTTTTTCAACCAATTGATTTTCCCCAAAATGGTGCCATGTAGATTTAGTTTCAATTTGCCACCTTTTGGTCTTGGACCCTCATGTAAAGGTCATGGGTCCTTATTTATGGGCTCTCATCCAATAAGATTGCTTTATTTCATTGGACCATTGGACCTTGGATCTTCATCTAAAAGTGGCCCTTAGTATCTCGTTGACCTATGGGGTAAGTGTGTAGGAGACAAAATGATCTTTAGAACCATTTTCACAATAATGGATCCCATTGTCAAAAACTTGGCTTTACCAAGGGGTAAAGCCTTAGGGTGAGGGTCAGATGGGTTCTTTGATTATTTAGACCAAGGCCCAAGGGTAACTAACACAAGGTTCCAAGAAGAGACAACAAGCTCCCAACACCAAATACAATGCTTTGAAAAGTTCTCCTCTTGATTCTTAATTTATAGGAAAAGCTTATATAAGACCAAATCTAGTTAAGCTTCTTACACATATAAAAGACCAAATCTAGTTAAAGCTTCTTACACATATAAAGACCAAATCTAGTTGATCTTCTTACACATTTTATCTCCATATAGTAAGTCTTCTTGCATTTGGTTTCAATTGCTTTACAAAAATGGTCATTTAAAATTAGGTTAATAGACTCTACAATGCAATTTGTAAGCCTTATTTAGGTACACACTAACACACCTTAAATTGTCATCTTACACATGAAAAGTTTTCATGTCCTTATATAAAGCTTGTACTCCTCATACACTATTCCTTTGTACCCAACTTTTTTTGTCTTCTTCCTAGCAAAAAGAAACTTGCCAATTAGAGATAAAAGGCTCACCATAAGATCACCGACACAACTTTAAAATTAGGGTTTTAGTACTAGGGTTTAATATGGTTTATACTATACATAGTGAGTTTTGGGACCCTTTTTTTGTTTTGTGGATATAGTGTGAATTTCTTGTACCATGTCTAAACCCCACCCAATAGTAGTAGATGGTTAGAAATGCATAGAAGGTGGATTATGTGGCCCCATTGTATTCCTATCCCAAAGCTAACCATAGTGGTTAGCTAGGGTAGCAACTTGGAACCATTCACATGTATTCTACCTACTTACTACTACTACCCATCAAGTGGACTTATGATACAATCTACCTACCTACTATTACTACCCATCAAGTACCTACCTACAATTTACCTACCTATTACTACTACACACCAAGAACCTACCTACAATTTACCTATCTATTAACTACCCACCAAGTAGCTCCATACAATTTACCTACCTACTACTACCCACCAAGTACCTACCTAATTACCTCTTGCCCCTTCCTTTTTCATGCATGTATCATTCTGACTGGATGTTGGATAAGAGTTTTCATCCATTGAGAGAGAACGGGTTGCACGACTTCTCATCCATTCGGGCATGAGGGTTGTTGTTATGTTGTTGCTCTTGAACCTTGGGTTAGTGGGTAACTCTGGTGACTAGCAAGAGGTTTTCATTTATTTACCTAGTCCACAATTTGGATCTAAACCCTAAACCCTAAACCCTAACCCATTGCTAGATAGGGAGGTATAGAGAGGGAACTTGAAGAATATTTTGGGTTTCACCTAGTAGGGAACTTGTTCCCCCCTTTTCATGTTCCCAATAATGTTCCCACAATTTGAAACTTAGATTATGTAATTGCATGGATACCTAAATTTGGAATTGCTCTAGTTAAAATTGGGGGTTTAGCAGTTAGAAAGTCCTAAAAAAAAGAAAAAAGATAATAAAAGACCATAAATCAAGTGCCCTTATAATTTGTAGGCTAAATTTGACCTTCAAAGATAATTACTAAATTAAAAAATTTATAAAAAAAAAAACCATGAAAAATGATTTCTCCTCCACACTTGGAGGAAGCCAAAAATGGAGCAAGTGTTCTAATATTAGGGCAATCTTTGTCAAGAGACTTTTAAAAAACCCTAAATTAAAAAAAAAGAAAAACCCCCAAAAATAGCCAAAAATACTTCATCCCCTAAAACATCCCCCAAAAAATCACCTAACCAGAGTAAAGTTCTAATAGTAGTCCCAGAGGGGTTTTTAATTTTTATTTTCCTTTTTTCTGGCTAAATTTTTTCTGGTCAATAGCCAAATTTGGCTAAACCTTCTTGTAAACAATCGCCAGGGTTGGCTATATTACAAAATTGATTTGATTTTTTTAAAAACTAAAAAATTGTATTTTAAAAATAAAATCTGCATAGTAAGTACTACTTACTTAGTTATTTACCCAGTAGTAACTTGATTTTAAAAATTACCTTATTTTGCCCAGAAAGTAAAATGTTTTTTACTAGTTACCATAAAGGCATTGCCAGCTGTTGTTGTCCAGTGAAGTGAGACCACATTATGAATTGCCAGCTTTAGGCCAGATGGATGAATATGGATGAACGTATGAAAAGCATCCATGCGGGGACTTTTCATCCTCCAACACACCGTTCTGTAGTTCATAATCCGGCGCTCGCTGGGTCCCTCTCTCCTCTCCCGTGTCTTGTCGCGCTTTGTTCCAAGTCTGCCTTCCTCGCCTGCGCTCGAGCTCGCGGAATTTAGCTCTGCGACGATCGCAAGCAATCCCTAAGAGATTCTGCCTCTTCACAACCGGACCCACAAGAAGAAGAAGCGAAAAGAAAAAGAACGAAACATAAACAAGGAAAAGAAAAAAAAAGAATAGAAAGAAAGAAACAAGAAGTAGAAGAAGAAGAAGACCCGGCATCAGCAGCAGCAGTGGAAGAAGAATAAGAAGAAGGGCAGCAGCAGGAGGAGGAGAACTACGTTGCTGTTTTGGGTATTCTTTACTCTTCACAATTAGACAAAAAAACGAGAAGAAGAAGCAGCCAGCAGCAGTGGAAGAACAAGACAGAGCGACAGACAAAGAGAGAGAGGTGTGCATGAGCACCAAGCATGGAAGACGATGAGGCCGGAGCTGTCGACTGGAATGTATGTCGCTCCCTTTCTCCTCTGCATCCCACACATCGTTCTCTCTCTGTCTCTGTCTGTGTTCTTTTGGGTGGGCAAGTCCTTGGGGTTTGTGATCATGTCTGGGAGCTCTGATTCAGTAGCATGGGAATTGGGGTTTTGGGTGATCAACAACTGGTGGATCTGTGAAGACCTGGGGTTCGGGAGCTTGATCTATCTGCTTGATGGGTTGAAGGATCTTAAACTTCTGCTCTGCATTTGTGTGTTGTGGAGGTGGAGATCTATTGATCTGTTTAGGTCAAGACCTTTAGTGGATAGTAGACAGCATAGATTTGTTTCTCACTGTGCCCATCATCAGAAAGACTGTGCTGCTTATGAAACCCAATCCCATCTGAAGAAAACTGTAGCTGCATAGAGAAAACCCTAATAAAGTTCAAACAAAGTTGCTTGCAAAAGCAAAACAGAATGCAATAGAGAATACAAAAGAGAATCCAAAAGGAAATGCAATAGAGAATGCAAAGAAAATGCAAGAGAGAATGCAAAAGAGAGTGCAAGTTTTGGGTGGTGACTACCCCTTGTAAGAAATCCCTTCCAGCAGCAGCAGGAGAAAGAAAAAAAAACACTGGGAGTTTTGTTGGATGATGTTGGTGACGAGAGTTTTGTTGGGGCTTTTTTTTTCCTGGTTTTTTGCAGGTAGTGCAGGTGCAGCTGGATAGTATAGGCGATCCATGGAAGCAGCCACGGTTTGACTCTCTGCCACATGTGGTGGAAGTGCTCACCTCCCCAAATCCCGAACAGACACTACAGAGCTTGCGTGAGCAGCGAGATCTGGTTGAACATCTTGTGGATGGCGTTGTGCACAATTACAACACTGGCTTCAGTAAAGCCATCCAGAACTATTCACAGGTATGTCTGTTTGTTGTCCTTTCTTTCTTTTGTACTGCTTCTTTTAATCTGATTTCTGTAACCCAAATCCCATCGTCTAAGGATAATGGCAGCTCCTCCTCTGCATTCTTGAAGCTTTTTTGAAAAGAATTCACTGAACAGAGCAGTTGCAGCATAAGTTTTGGGGTTTTTTTTTTTTTTTTCTTAAAATAATTATTATTTCCTCCATTTGCATATTTTGGGGGTGTTCTTTGATTCCCCAGGCAAAGTAGAGGAATTGAAGGGAGATTTAGAGAATGCACG
>Ga0116229_10006587_pt1 | contig 18634 bp, 16 predicted proteins | sample S1TSphgellanicum_3_FD_87313 | JGI IMG/M metagenome (GOLD analysis project Ga0116229, IMG submission 87313) | Host-associated microbial communities from peat moss isolated from Minnesota, USA - S1T2_Fc - Sphagnum magellanicum MG | ecosystem: Host-associated > Plants > Peat moss > Unclassified... | reverse complement strand
CCCCTGAAAAGTTCCTATGTAGAAACTCCCCAACAATCATATGTACAGAAGAATGTCCTAATGTCTGTGTCAAGGGAATTTATATGATGGAAAAATCCCTTTGACCCACCCCAGAGAAGAGGCTCTGAAAACCACCCTCCTAGTGTACCTCCGAGAGAACAAATTGGGTACTATCACACACATACACACAATACTTGGGGATTCCGAAGGGAGTGAATGTTTTGGCCGAATGTTTTTAAGCTCGTGTTTGGGTAATAATAATAAGGCCCGTGGTACCACACAGATGGTTTCTTTTTAGTGGAATATATATATGAATGACATACATGTGGTTATAAGTTGTACCAAAAGAATCCGTCCATGTGGTACCACAGGTGTTAACTATTATTTTATATATTTTTACACCATACCAAGTTTTTAAAAATGCAACTGACAATATCTGGGCCACTCTCCCCAAGGCCTTCTTGCCATAGGCGCTCAAGGTTTTGCCCATTCTGGAGTACATTGAAATCGAATATCGAATATTGTACAACCTTTTTCCCGTATTAGTCTTTACCAGCTTTTTCCCATATTAGTCTTTACCTATATGATTGAATACCTTCATCTTTAATCATGCATGATTTTAACCCATGTTTGGTTCCATGTTTTTTGGTCCTGAGAGAATAAAACACACACAAAAAAGGAAACATTTTGCGATTCTAACTTTTTTCCGGGAAAAATAAAAATCAGATCCTTTCCAAATATGCATGCATACATCATATTTCTTTTTGGTGGGGGTGTGATTATTGTCTGGTATGTGACATGTATATTTTTTGAGTAAAAATGAGAATACCTCAATTCCCTACTAGTATGTATTTGGTATGAGACTGGTATTATTACCTCATGCCCCCTACTGGGCAGGACTCGTATGAGGCCTGTATGCCTTAGATTATACGAGTCTGCTGGTCAGTTCTTTGATTCCAGTACCAGTCTATATACCTGGGGTTCAGCCTGGTACACCCACAAGACCCATTGATACTTTGTAGTCACTTATTTAGTCAGCTTTCTGGCCAAGCATTGTCGTCGGCCCATCTATTGGCTGGTGGGAAGGAAATTGTTTGTAAACAAACCAGGAAGAAAACCATTAGGATCGGCAGAGGCCATGCATCCCTTTAACCTTTAAAGGTGGGACGTATGTTTGTCATCATCATCAATCGTCATCATTCATAGCCTAAGGAGAAGGCGTTTTTCAGACACTATTTGTAAGCCTTTATTTCTCATGTTGTTATAAATGCAATTTTTTCTTTTTTTTTTACTGAAATGATAATTTTTTTTTTCCAGGTCTTTTTTTAAAATTTTTAAATACAAGATTCTTGTATAAGACTATCCCTCTATTATTGTTGCTTGTTGTTGTCCCTTGTTCTTTGTCACGTAGTCACTAGCAACAAATTCCAAATCAATCCAACACTAAGACAAACCATGAGACATCATCCTTTCTCATCAGGATGCTGCATTTCCACCCAAAAAAATTGGGTATTATAGAGCATGTTGGGTACAGGCCATTGTGCATGGTGAGGTGCATATGAGGAATTTGTGCAAGCTAGGGCCAGATGAGCTTTCGAACAGGCAACAAAATGGGCACAATGGGAAAAATGTACCCTGCACACTCCCCATGGAATTACATAATAGTCATGTAGCCCAAGTTAGATCAGGTACTTCCAAGAAGACCCTCCATTATTATGTCTTGTAAGGGGACTAAAAAGATGCAAAAAAATGTCACATGAAATTACCTTTTTTGAAAAACTCATGTGACATTTTTTTCTTTTCTTTTTCCACTTCGTGGTGGTCAAAACTAGTAGTAGGCAGTTATATAGTGTGTTGGCGGGTACATTAACAACTCCCTTTTTATTTCTATGTGTATTTTGAGGGATCTCCCCCAACAGAAGAACCCTAGGGCGTTATGTCAAGGGAGCTCTCCCAATTTTATATGTTCTCATGTTCCCATGGAAATATTTCTTTTCTATTTCAATAGGAAAGAAATGAGGAAATGAAAAGAGAGTTGTTTACGTAAGGGGAGTGACATGCCCTTCTAGGTGGACCCTCAGGTGTGGGGACTCACCTAGTTGGGGCCCAAGTTCAAACCACCATAGGGCGGCCTTCGCAGCAATTTCGATTATGAGTCTAAGTGTTGGGTTGGGTTTGATTCCCAATTTGACAAACTCACAAAGTCGCATAGGTGCCAACGAGTGAAGGTTTGGGGAAGGGGGCCTAAGGTGTTGGCCTCAGCGCACTAAATCCTCAAACTAAACAAAGTCTACAGTTAGGTTGAAAAATGAAAGATGGTAATCCCAAGCGACAAGGCCATGGACCTGTTCAAAAATTCACATCAATTTTTTGTCTCACTCGTTTAAAGGTCAAGAATAGCCCAAGGTTGTGAGGTAAGCTTAAATGTCAAAGCTTCACCAAATGCATGATTTTTCATGTGCAGGTAACATAGGTGTTTAGGAAAGCATGATAATGAAACAAAAGTGACGGTGGAACAACACCAAAACATATTTGAATGTGATAGGTGGTATCAAAATAGGCTCCTAGGGTTGATTGAAAAATCTTCTAAAGCATTCTAGGGAGATGAACAGTTCAAGCCAAATGGCCTTGGACAAACTGATATTTAACACAATGGCTATGGTAGAACCCAAAGCCAAGAAGAAGTATAAGATTAGAAAGGAGAAAAAAAAGGATGATGCGATGAAAGAGTTGACGATAGTAGTTCAAACCATGGTGGGTGAGGAACTTCTTGATGAGGAGGCCCAAAGTCTAAAAGACTTGTAGGAGGAAGCAACAAAACCTCCTCCATGAAAAGTTTTTAAAAAAAAAGGCAAGGAAGGATGAGGTGGGCTTGAGCAAAGTCAAGGCCTATGAAAGAACTCCTTCCTTTGTCAAATCAAAAAAGGTAGAAAACAAGGTGAATGTGGGCTCATCAACAAAAACTCCCATGGTTCTTAGGAAAAATAAGAGGGAAAAAGTTCATGAACCAATTGTGGAATCGCCTAAGCACATTGAATTTCACTCTTCTTTTGAATCAAATGGGGATGCGCATTCCTTGATTATCCGTCTGAATGGGTTGAAATGAAAAAAAGGAAGCAAGTAAGGTTTGGAACGTTTAGTTGTGGACAAATATCTTGACAAGTGGGAGGAGGAGGTTCCAAAGGTGGAAAAATCGTCCAAGGAATTTCTAGCTCTTGTGGATGCCTTCCATGTGTTTGTGGTCCAACAAGGGGAAGCCACAACACAAAACTAGGAAATAGCCAAGTTGATGAATTGCATTGCAAAAGGTTTGGGTGCCATTGACAATGCCCCAAGTGGAGGTTCTTCCAAGGCAACCATCAAGGCAAGGCTACCAAACTCCTTTGCGAAAAAAGAGACCAAAACCAAACAATTGTGGCCATGGTTGCACCAAATAAAGGTGTATATGGAAACACAACACCTTGAAATTAATAAAGAACGGATTCATTTCACTTAGACCTCGTTGAAGGAACATGCATGACAGTGGTGGATGTCCCAAAAGTAGGAGACATTTGACCTATTCAAAACCTTCATGTGGGAGGAGTTCAAGTTGTGGTTGGATGGGAGGTTCATGCCACACCACCTTGTGCTTCAAAATGGGATGGAGCTTTTGGAGTTCACCCAATGGGACAATAGGGGCTCATTGGCGACCTATGTCCAAGACTTTAGTCACATGTTGACTATGGTCCCCCTTAGAGATGATTAGGCTTGGAAGTTGATCTTCTCGCATGGACTCAAGCCTTGGGTGTGGAAGATAATCTACTAAAGGACAGACATTCTAGAGATTTGCCAAAGGTTGATGAAGACAATGGAGTGTATGGAGGATGAAATTTCTACACACCCCAAGGGTGAAAGTGGAAGCGAGATCATCCAAAAGAACCAATCTAGCCCAAGAAATGGAAACAAGGGTTGTAATAAGCACAAATGGGGCCAAGGCAAGCTTTGACCTTCAAACAACAAGGAGAAGTTGGTGAACAAAAAGTTGTTGGTCAAGAAAGAAAAATGGGACCTAGCTAGGGTGAAATGTTTCAATTGTGACAAGAATGGACATTTGGCAAAGGACTACCTTAAACCATTTCGGGTAAGCGACTACATTGCCCAAGGTAAGTTGATTTTCCAAAGGGGTTTCATGATCAACATAAGGGCCCACAAAAGTGAGGCCTCCAACTTATTAAAATTGAATTATAAGATAAATGACAAAATTGTGGGCTACCTATCGGATTTATGAGTAACAAATTCGTTCATGACTTCACAAATGTTGGAACAACTTGGAATCAAAACCAAATTAGTGGTAGACCCCATCATGGTGCAATTGGCACAAGGCATAATTAGACCTTCACTTAATGTAATGTTAAGAATCAAATTTTTTTGTAGAGGAGTTCAATTTTTTTTTAAATTCACCCTGTGTGACTTAGATAATTTTGATGTAATTTTTAAAAACACATTTTTGGATGCCTACAAAGTAAACATCATCTGCAATCAAGGTAAGTTGAGAATATGTGCCAAGAATGGTTATAAGTTAATGAATTTATATGTGAATTATAATTTTGCATTAATAGAAATGGGAGTGAACTTAGTTGTTTTAACTAATGAGTTGGAATCGCTTGGTTTTCTAATTTTCATGTCATTGAAAGTCTCCTGAAGGGAGCCTAAACAATAAAAGGCGAGACAACCTCTTGTTTGTATTTTGGATTCATGCAATAAACTTTTGGAGGTTTTAACATATGAACTCCTTAATAGCCTTCCACCTTGTAAAAAGGTTGACCATAAGATAGAAGTGGTGCTTGGAGCAACACCATTGTCCAAGGAACCTTGTAGGTTAAACCAAAAGGAACTAAAAAACCTTTAAAAATAATTAAATGACCTCTTCAATTAGGGTAAATCTCAAGTTGCCTTATGGGGTACTTGTTTTGTTTGTGGATAAAAAGGATGGCAAGTTGAGAATGTGTATTGACTTTTGCACCTTGAAAAATAGCAATAAAAAACAACTATCCTTTGCCCCGCATTGATGATCTATTGGATTGACTCAATGGGGCAAACTATTTTATTCGAATTGATCTCAAATTAGGGTATTATCAAATTCACATTGGGGATGAAGATGTGGAAAAGATGGCGATGAGAACCATGTATGGCTTGTATGAGTTCTTAGTGATGCCATTCAAGTGGTGTAATGTTTCGTCGACATTCACAACCCTCATGAATTCCATTTTTCATGAAAGGTTGGATGAATTTGTGATCATTTATATTGATGATATCTTTATGTATTCCAAGACACCGAAATAACATGCAAAGCACTTGGAATATGTTTTGAGTAAGCTTCGTGAAAACAAACTCTTTGTCAATTGGACAAAAGGTGAATTTGCCCAAAAGGAAATGGACTTCTTAAAACATATCTTGTCACGAGAAGGGTGGAGACCCGACCCTAAGAAGTTGGAAACCATAAGGGACTGGAAAAGGTTAGTCACAATCAAAGGCATGAGATCCTTCCTAGGCCTAGTTAACTTCTACCGAAAGTTTATTAAAAAAAATTCTTAATTGGTGAAGCCATTTTTGGATTTTTTTTTTAAAAAATTCTTTCGAATGGAAGGAGCAACAATAGAGAACATTTGAGGAGTTAAAAGAGAAACTTTCATCGCCCTTGTGCTGAGATTCTTGACCTTCACAAAACCATTTGAAGTCCACACCAATGTGAGTGACTTTGCTATTTATGGGGTGTTCATGCAAGATGGACACCCGATTGCATTTAATAACAATAAGTTTTGTGGGGCATAACTACAATGGCCAATTCATGAGAAGGAGTTGTATGTCGTCATGTGTTGCTTGAAGGCATGGTGACACTATATGGGGATGCATAAGACCAAGATTTTCATGGATAATGTCTCTTTATAGTATTTTGAAACATAGCTGAAGGCTTTAATGGAACAACTAAGGTGGCACAATACCTTGATGTTGCTGGATGTGGAGTTGATCCATAAACCAAGAAGGGACAATGTGGTCCCCAATGCACTGAGTAGGAAGGAGGAGTTCCAAGTGGAAAAACCTTCGACCAAAACCCAGGCACTATAAGGCCATCTTTTAGGGTGAAAGTAGCATGGAACGGAAGATAAACGAAACCTATGTGGAAGATCCATTCACTCAACGCCAATTTAAAGAGTTGTGCAAACAAAGGAAGGTGAAAGGCATCATCATTAAAAAAAGGGTTGCTAAGATGGAAGTAGTCCCAAATCTATGTGTTAGCACAAAAGTTGTGCACTAAAATCATGCAAGAAGAACATGATGTGCCCATGGTAGGGCAATGTGGTGAAAGAATTACAAGAATGGCCATAGGAAAAATAATTCTATTGGCCCGAAATGAAATAGGATGTAGAACATTTTGTGTGCACTCATGTTAAGTGCCAAAGCACAAAGTCCATATACAAAAAGAAATGTGGGTTGTATAGACCTCTATTGATCCTAAACAAGCCATGGGAAAGTGTTTCCATGGACTTCATGACTCAATTGTTCAAATGGAATAGAATGGATGCCATCTTAATGGTAGTTGATCGATTCTCCAAGTTGGCGAAAATGGTTCCAACTAAAATGATCACGGCAATTTTTGACTCAGTGAAGTTGTTTTTTGATATGTGGGTTAGGCATCACAAGATGCCATAATTTATCGTAAGTGATAGGGATGTTGAGTCTACGGCAAGCTTCTAAAAGCATTTGTTCTAGAAGGTGGGGACAAAATTGTCATCTAGTATGATGTTTCACCCACAAACTGATGACCAAATGAAAAGGGTAAATGGGGTATTAAACCAATACCTTACAAATTATGTGAACGCCATCAAAATGATCAAGGTGAACATTTAAACCTGGTGGAGTTTTATTATAATTCCATAACACACTCGGCGACAAATATGTCTCCATTTGAATTAGCATTGGGAAATGAAGCTAGGAAGGCGATGGATTTAGCCATTCCCATGGGATGAATATATCACCCTAGGGAAATTGTGGAGATGGTCAAGGGGCATGAAGAAAAATACACTCGAGCCAAAAAGCTTTTGGAGCAAACTCAAAAACCATATTAAAAGCATACTAATAAAACACAAAGGCATGTTGAATTTGAGGTTGGGCAACATGCATGGTTCAACATCCAGGATTTTAAGATGTTTGATGGATTAGCCCCATGTTTCATTGCCAAGTATGCGGGACTTTATGAGGCTTTACACAAGCCGCATCCCGACGTGTACACCTTGAAGTTGCCAACTAATTTTGTGGCACATCCAACCTTCCATGTTTTGAAACTTAAACCGTTTAATGTGATGAACAAAGACCAGACCAGAAACAAAGGGTGCAATCAGAAGTTGATGCCATTGAACATAAACTAGTCGCCAAAATCAAAAACATGCTCCGTGCAAGGCAAACACACTTTAAAGGCAAGGAATATTTAGTAAAATATAAAGGTTGCCATCATAAGGAGGCAATGTGGATGAAGCCTACTCATCTGGACCACTTGCCAAAAATGATAAACAAATTCAAATAGGAAAAGGGTCACGAACTTGAAGTGAAAAGGACTTGGAAAGAAAAAAAGAGACCCATGAAACCCACTTGTAAGTGGCCTAAGTGTTGATGAGGCCATCAACCTTTAAAATGGGGGAGAACACCTACAAAATTGAATACTTTCATCGAACATGGGTTAAAGGTTTTCACGAATGTGGTTGATTGTGAAAAAGGTTCATGGAGAGGAAGCGATTGGGATAAGTAAGGGATGGCAACTAACATAAATGGATTTGGAGTTGAATTCGAATCGAAAATTTTTGAAGTTTAATCAAGTGAGATTGGGGTGGTGATGCGTGTAAATAAAATGGCACATCCCTAAGTGGAGAAATTAGATTTCTTGCGCATGAACTTGCGAATTATGTCCAACTTGGATGAGTAAAAGGGATTTGGACCGTAAAACCCAATCCAACACCATCTATTGGCACATTTGTAACCTTCGTCCGGCATGGTGGTCAAATCTCCTAAGCTAAAACTCGAAATAAACTCCAAAAAAGAAGAAGAGATGGTCGAATGAGGGGCATTTGGAAAAGACACCAAGTGAACGCATTGGGTGAAAATAAAAGACACATATGGTAACCTCCTATGTTGAGAACACAAAAACATAGTGTGAATGAATGGGCTTTGTCAATCATGAAGTAACTAATCCAAAAGGGGGTCAAAAAAAAAAGTTGATAGAAGTGTTGAAAGACATCATCTTGGAAAAACTTCAACAAGGATGTTGACATCTCTAAAGTGGGGGAAAGTGACATGCCTTTCTAGGTGAACCTTCAAGTTTGGGGGCTCACCTAGTCGAAGCCCAAGTTCAAACCATTGTGGGGTGGCCTTCGTGGTGGCTTGGGTTACAAGTCTAAGTGTTGAGCTGCGGTCAACTCCCAGTTTGATAGATTCAAGAAGCTGCATAAGTGTCGACGAATGAAGGTTTAGGGAAGGGGGCCTAAGACATTGGCTTTGGCGCATTAAGTCCTTGAACTAAACAAAGTCTGTGGTTAGGCTGGAAAAGGGAGATGGTAATCCTAGGTAACGAGGCCTTGGACCACTTGTGAAGTCCGCAACGGATTTTAGTCCCACCCATTTAAAGGTTGGGAATAACCCAAGGTTGCAAAGTAAGTTTGAATGCCGAAGCTTCACCAAGTGCATGGTTTTCCATGTGCAAGTAACATAAGTGTTTAGGAAAGCACAAGATCGAAATGGAGGCGACAATGAAATGACGCCAAAGCATATTTGGGTGCAATAGGGAGCTTCTTGTACTTGTGTGTTCTCCTAAGGTTTGAGAACACTCTTGGGCTCATGCCCTTGGGTGCCCCTCCCTCAGGAGAATACACTTGTATGGGAACCTCCCCTACAACTTTAACACCAAACCAATCAAACAATTGTCTGAAAAAGGGAGAGTTAGTTAAGTAGCCATTTTGAAAATTTAATGGGATGGGCCCAATTTCAGTTTTTCTGGCAAAAGTTAGCATGCAAAAAAAAGTATTTAGTCATGCACACCACACACGCAGGCTTTTCGTTACTGTAAATGCAGACAATGTCTAAAATTGTATTGTGACAGCCACAATACAATTTTGGGCACATGGGGTAGACCAGATCCGTGTCACTTGATTGGAAAAAAGTTCCAAACCCAACGATCGAGAACGACCGTCATGACAACCAGATAACTACGTGGCTCAAGACTCAACAACCCAAAATGTATTTTTAAACTGGGTAAAGTGACACTGAAAATTTGTTTCCCAGTTTCAGTTTTTGGCTGACCAGGGCAAGGTGGAAGCATCAAGGTACATGCCCATTGAATTTGCACACAGGCTTTTCATTGAAGTAAAGGACAAAACAAGCTAACTTGCTATTGTAGCACAACCGATTTGGCAAATTTGGGGGATCGGCATCACTTGATTTGGAAATCTGAACATGACACAGTGCTAACACAAACCCAGTTCCCTCTTTTGCAAGCAAAATGCAGGATCCTCAGCATCATTTGATTGACAAATTTTAAAGCATCAAAAGTTGGCATCAAAAGCCAGGTACTTAGCAGGATGACTCACCTCGACCTCACATCTCTCTCTCTCTCTCTCTCACACTCACAACCATCATCTCTCTTCTCTCCTGACAACAAATTCTTCATTGTGGGGTCCCACTACTTAACCCTTGCACAAAAACCTATGCTAGTTGTTATGCATTCAAGTCTAGAGTGAGTCAGTGTTAATCTGGTGTAACTTATATGGCAGTGTTGCACAGGTACCATGCTCCAACCCTAGTATATAGAGTGGTGATGGCCATGGTATCAAAGAACCGATTCTACTGGTATGATCTGAGGCAATACCAGCCTCGTACCAGTATCTGCCTAGTAGGGACTTGGTTATATTGTCTTTTCTAAATTCCTATTTTAATTTGTAATAGTGTTTAAAGATGATAACCTACGTAGATGATAATCAAGTCATCCAGGTAGGTTATTAGATTTTGAAAATTCAATACCAAGCTGGTTGGCAATTGACAACAAGCTTGATAACCATGTCAAAAACTCAATAACCAGCCAGAACTGGTAAACCCATCCATTGGAAGCCTGACTATGAATCAATTATCTACGAACTCCAATTGAGTTTGACATCTGGGCTCATTTTTCTGTGATCACATGCCAGCTGTAAAATTGGAGTAATTGAGAGGACACAAATTGGAACTTTTTCAGAGTGTCATTGAAATCAATCCAGAAGAGCTCATGATCATCAGACTCCAGAGCTACAATCTTATAAGCACACACACACACACATATACAAATAACCATCTGGGAGAAGAGGCCATGATCACCAGACTCCAGAGCTCAGCTGTCAAATAATTTCTTCCCAGACTTTCATGATAGTTTGTTTCTGTTCACGAGTATTTATGACCCACACCCCAGAGAGTGCACAACATGGGAATAGATTTGAGACTTGATACGAGGATCTTAATATCCTCTCTCAGATTTTGTTCTTTCTCATGAACTATTGCTTAGTTTAAAGGGTCCTGAGTCCCTGACTTCTTTGTATTATGTCACCCACATGTGTTCTTTTTTGGCTACATTTAGCCAAATTTCAACTTTGTGGAGTTGACAAGCTACAATAGTACAATTCGCTAGATTTCCACAACAGGTTTCAGCAGATTAGCCCCCCCCCCCTTTTCCTAAATAAAATTTTTAAAAAAACTTTCATATCTGGTCTATAGCCAAAAATTTCCAAACTTCTTGGCTACATCAGAAGATTGGGAAAACAACACCCTTTGGGAGTGGGGGCATATCCAAATTTAAGGTTTTTAAATATTATTATTATTTTTGGGTGATGTAGCGTGGAGTTTGATCATCTGAAAGACAACGTTGCCAAATTTTGGCTAAAAGCATAATCTCAAAATAAAAAACATTTAAGTATCCTTCTACATTGTTGGCTACCTGCTGGAACTTGGAACCTGATATGAAATCCAGTGATTATTCTATTTTTTTAAAACTTCATATTTGGCACACCCAAATGAAACTACACACACATACACTCATTTTGTACTAGTTTTTCAGCTGACAGAAATTCGCTTAGAATATCTTTTAATATTTTCTATAAATTAAAAACTGAGATTCCCCAAACTAATAGAAAGCACCCCAAACTCTGCTAAAGCTTTTGTAAGTAAATTGTAGCTCTAGTAATAATAATAATAATAATAATAATAATTTACAGTATGTTTAGCTGACCCATTTCTTGAGTCTATTTTCCAAAGAAGAGAAATGACTGCCTGACAAAGTCAAGCATGCTACTCTCCTGCTATAACCTTGTTTGCCCTTTAACATCGGGTTACAAGGTACTGTTGAAGATCTTGCACGAGAAGCAGCAGTACTACTTATATCAATCTGTTTGGCAAAAGATCCTGAAACTCATTCTTTAACCTCTTCATCAATCCATGCGCTGCACCAATCTTTTTGCATATCATATTTAATTACTCGACCTACCAGCTTGCTTTGTCGGTTGAGCTGCATTGCCAGTAGTGGAGTGCGCAGCCGCTAGCAGAGACTGCGTGCACCCGGGACTGGAGGAGACTGGCGACCAAAATTGGCACAGGATGCGTGCATTCTGCTTCTTCCCTCATCCTGGATTCAGTTTTATTTGTTCTCTGTTCAAGAAAATTGTAAATATCCGTGTTGTTGAGTAGTTCTCTGATTTTAATTTTTTTGAATATAGCCTCTGGTTCTGGTTTCTAAAAGACTTTGGAAGGGAGGGGAGGTGGTAGGGGGAGTCAAAGAACCTCTGGTTCCAGTTTCGGAATCAAAGTTCCTTTGAATGTTTTCAGAATTAAAGAAGCTGTGATTCTGGGTTGCTTCAGAATTTTCATAATCGGAAAATCCTGGCCTGCTGGCCCACAAAAAACTAGACTAATTTGGGTGGGGCTGTCTAAAGTTTTGAAAACCGTAATTTCCCTCTCACCGCTGCTGCACAAGCAGTGAAATTTCAATGTTGACCAGCGTTGACAAGGAGTGTTGCGCCTTCCATGGGCTTTGTCACTTGTTCATCTCCATCCTGTGTTTCAGGATTTTAGGATTCTTCATCCGTTGGTGGACATGGTGGGCACAATCTTTGTTCTTCACACTGGGTAAAAGCCCTTAGAGGAGGGCTGAGTGAAAACATGGGACCCACCTCACACAGGCCCTCAGTTCTGCAAAGCACTCCTCCTAGGGCTTTACCCTATAACAAACAAGGGGTGTGTCACACTATGGCCTTGCGATTTGCATTGAACAGTATCTTAAGGCAAAAGAAGACTTATGGAAACACAAATATTTCACCATGCAAAAATATAATCTTCAAAAAATCTTCTAAAAGAAACCAAAATCCTTCAACATATTATAACTCTATGACTAATCTCAATTTTCAATACAAGCCAAAATATCATCTTTCAAAAATCCTCAGATTAAAATAGGCCTATTAATTACCTAGGGGGAAAAGTCCCTTAAGCTACCATACTCTATAATGAATCTAAACACAATATCCTTGCCTACCAACAAACAATCTCTAATTCCTGTTTTTTCCAAAATGGCTCAAAGAACCCACAGTTCTCACCAAATAACCAGGCTGAAAGAACCAGCAGTTTTATAGACAGTTATTGAATGGGGTTTAAAAACACCAGTGTTCAAATTTTTCTCACTCCAGCAGCTCCTCTTTCCTTAAAAGAATCCGTTATTTAATCCATTTAAGCACAAGAAAGTTGAAAACCCCTTTTTTTAAATGGTTTTCGAGTTTCTCTCAATCCTATGCTCCTCTTTCCTTCAAAGAAAAACTTGAGCAACCAAGTTGACACTTCTTTACTGTTTGCAAAACTTATCATCACAAAGAACTTGGGACAAAATTCCTAAGCACATTTTGAAGGACCTTTATACATTATTATCCCTTCCATTGAGAGGAGGGATATTATGCTCATCCCTCGAGAGTGAGAATAACATCCTGGTCTACATATTTATGTTCACGTGTAAGGTAAAAGCCCTAGGATCAGGGCTTTATCAGCAATAAGAGACCCCGAGACAAGAGCCAAGGGAGTCTTGAATTTTTGTAAAGACCCCTGCCTATCTGTTAGCTTTACAGCGTGAAAACTGTCATTGGTTTTTTGGTTTGTTTTTGTCCTGTGATACCTGAAGGGTACCTGCCAGATACCCATCAAGTATCACAAGGGAAAACAATTTAAAAAGTTGACGAGCTTTTAAGAAACGTGTAGTGCCCACATTCACGAGCTTTATGATTTAGGCAGAATGCAGCCGCCCTGAGGGTTTTACCCTACCTTTAAAACCCATCTCTCTGGATGTGAGCCAGCTTTCAGCTTTATCAGTGAGGAATTGTGTGTGTTTTGTATTAGAAGAGGAACTTGCCACAAGGGGAATAAATAAATAAATATAATATAAACATGGTCGTCAGAGAGAGCAGCTTTTAATCAGTTCCAAACTTTGCCTGCATTGCCTTCATGCTTGTTGGGAGTAGATGCTATACAATCAACCCACATACACCTGATTGATTACACTTTTTTTTTTGTCAGGTACACTTGTAGCTTTCTTCCAAAGTTGCAGACCATAGCAATAGCCTACTTCAGTATTTTTGGTTTGATTGCCTGCTTGCCTGCCTGTGCAAATCAAAGATTGGAGAGAAAGTGAAGGAAAATCTTAAATTGGCCTAAGATTGTAAATGCAGTCAGTACAAAAGTACTGCTGCAATTTTTTTCCCCCAATCTGCCCTTTGCCCCCATTCATATTTTCTACAAAAAAAAATTGGGTGATACTTGGGCACGTTTTGCACTCATAACCTTCCATGTTATGAATGTTCTAAAGGGCACATAACATGCCCAATAACATGTTACATACCCTTAATACCCATAACATGTCCAAAACATGCATAACGTGGACCCAAAATTATGTCCTGCACTGTATTATACCTTTTTTTCCCCTTGTGATACCCGGATAGTATCCTGCAAGTATCTGACAGGTATCACAGAATTTTCTTAAACAATTAAATCAATGAAAATCTGTCGATTTTTATGCTGTGCAAAATGCCCAAATGCCCCAACCCATTACTCTACACTTACTACTAGGAAGTTAGAGCAGCTACACCACTGGCAGCAGAAAAATGGCATCTAAAATTACTTTAGATGAATTATTATTGCCTTTAGATAACATGGAACTGGCTTTGGACTTGTAAAATATGCACAAGAATATTGATGTTTTTTGGGGGTGAAATTTCATCAAATGTTCCATTACTAATTTTCAAAATGGCACAACAAACAATTTCTTGGGGGTTTAAAGTCACCAAATTTCCAAATAAAATTTTCAAATATTGAATACCCACCAACATTTTCTACTAAGTGCCATTGAGTATCCAAAAATATAAAAGGATACTTTTTGTTTTTTACTCATCATTTTGTTAAGCCAAATTTGGCTAAATTGTCTTATGAATGATCACCACTCGAGTTACATAACAAAATTGGAATAAGAAAACATAGCACATGATCTTTAAAAAGCTCAATAATAGAAAATGATTGCATTTGATTTAGCTGGCCATAATGGTTGGTCCAATATGTCAGCATTTCAACAGACTCTCACTTTATATCATCCAATTTTTCATGTTAATGGGCGGGGATGAGGAAATAATTTGCATCATATGTTGGATGTGGTAAAGATTAACAGAGGTCCAAACTCCAAACAAGGAGTGTGAATGGAGATGCTGTTGCACTTATTAGAGCAGCTGCACCCAAAATAAGGTATTTTGACGTCCAACAATAAACCTCATGGTTGCCGTACTTTTTCCCATGCCTCACCCATAAACATGAAACTGTCAGTAAGAGACTACTAATAGCAAACCACTTGGACCAATCATTAGTAGCCTAGTCGCAGTGTGTTTTTTTTGGGAGGAATATTGGCAGTGTGGCCAAAAAAAGCCAAAAACCCCCAATGCCAATTGAAAAAAGCGCTTATTTTGGAATTTTTTTTGTAAAAGTCACCACATTTTGAGGGAAAGAAGTCATATGTTGCCATATTTAGACAATGAGTTCCTATTGGTAGCCAAAACTAGGCAGCATTCTCTTAAAAACTACTTTATTGTCTGACTGACCTCTAGCCAAATTTGGCTCCTTCCTTTTGTGGATGATCGCCAGTCCACCTACTTGACAAAATTCAAAACAAATAAAACCCCCAAGTCAATGAGTAGGTATTAGACTCTGCTTCACCTTTAGCCAGCCAGGGAGAGCATCTTGTGAACGAATGTTGACCCAAAGCTGTCTTACTGCCTCAAATTTGCATAATATTTACTGTTCTTCATCCAAATCCTATTTTGTAGTGTGCAGGTATGAATGCTCTCTAACAACAGCTCCACATAGAAAAGCATATGTCAAGAATATTTTTTGGATGAAGTTCATGTTTTATATATAGTGTGAAACTAAGTTTGGACTTGAAAATACACAGATGATTGATTAAGGGCTCTCCAAAAGGACCATTAGAGATTTCGATCAACTTTTATTAGTATAAATTGGACTAATTTTGCTATTTTTTTGGAAATTTTCACCAAATTTTATAAATCACAAAATTGAGGGGGGGGGGGGGGAAACGGGGCCTAAATCCCTAATTTTAAAAGGTTTGGGGTTTAAAAAAAAAATTTTTTTTTCCTCCATTTTCTCAAACATTTTCGCCTTTTTTATTTTTTTTTTTTTTTGGAAATTTTCCCTAAATTTTAAAAAAAAAAAAAATGGGGGGGGGGGGGGGAAACGTGGCTTACATCCATATATTTCAAGGTTTAGGGTTTAGACATAGAATGATTCTTTCATCCATGCTTGCTAACAATTCTGCCCTTTTTAATTTTTATATTTATACTGTCATTCTCTAATCCTTATTCATGTGTTTCTTAGCCTTTCCGTCTTGAAGTCTGTTACATTTCAAAACTCTAGACAAGTAATTACTTTTATTTGTGCAATAGACTTGCAAAACAAAAAGGTGTGTAATAGTTGAAAAACTGGGGATAACCCCACACAGGAAAATAGAGTTTAATGTTTATCAAGTAAAGATTGAGCACTAAAATACAAATTAATCTATGGAAAAAAAAAAGGGTGAAACGACGAAATGTCAAATTAAAAGTTCAAATTTTAACACTCCTCCAAAGGGACTATTAATGTGTAATTAAACCAAATTTGTGCCAAAATCTGCCCTTTGGCTTTTGCATTCCAAATTACCCAATATGATATTGAACAATAAGCCAGTCTCACACATGTCTTGCAATGGAATAAAATCATGAATATGCATATTTATGTTAAATGTTATTTTCTTATTTTGCTTACATTTAAGCAGAAAGATTTATTCAGTGATGCCACTACATGAAACCCTATACAAATCTTTTGTAATCCAGATTTATCTCTATTTTTAATTTTTTGGGCAAACATCAAAATAAGTTTTACAAGTCAATCCATTAGTGGGTGTTCAAGTCATTGGGCACATGAAGAACCAATTGGTAATAAATTAGTGGCACAATACCTTCAAGTGTTGTTTGTACATCTTATACTATTTATCCATAATTGAATAGGATGACCATTTTTTGGTTTTTTTTTTCAATTTTGTGATGTAGCAAAAGTGACAATCTTCCATAAGATGAGTTAGCTAGATTTGCTACATACTAAAATATGAAAGTAGAAAAAAACTAAAATCTTTCTATATTCATGGCTACTTAATGGAACTTATTATATAAATCTATGAAACTTGACTACCTTTGATCTTTTTTGGGTTATTCAACCTTCCATCTTATGTCAATAATAAGTCCACAAAATGACATGTAAGTTGAATCAATGAGCATGTGGGTAGGTTGCAATTGAAAACTATGAGAACCAATGTCACATGGGTTAAGACATCTAAGAGTTGGAAAGGATGGTAGATGATATGTGGGTCATGGAAGATGGAATGTTTAAATTAAGGATCAGTAATGAACGAAAATGGAGATAGTTGAAAAACATGAAATTTAGGAAGGTAAACATCATATGATATGTGGGTCAAGGAAAATGGAAAATCCGAAAAAGCTGGATGCAAAAAAGAAATAGACATGATGAAAATGCAGCTAGTTAAAGACAGATGGAGTTTTGAAAAGAGAAAAAATGGACAGTTATTAATATGTTGGTCAAGAAGATGGAAATTAATGCAAAATTGAGTCAACGAAAAAAGACTACGGGTCAAAATAGAACAAGCTAAGAAAGATTGAATTTAATAAATTTAAACAACAATCCATATGGATTGGACCTTGAAAGATAAATAGAAAACTATAAATACTGAAATTTGGGGGAAATACTACTAGAAATGAGGATTTGGGAAAACAAAGTTAACAAATAAAAAGAATTCAAATGTGTGAAAAGACAAATGAATGAAAACATAAGCATGGAATGATGAAAATCGAGCGATGTATGAAAACCTTTGTCATGTGTATGTATTAATAGTTAAACTTATTCATAAATGAAGGGAAACTCAGCAGCAACAACAACTTAACTAGCCTAGTTTGATCATAAAGCAAGACGAGATTAAAAATATTCAGAGAACTCTCTATTTCATCAAAAGTGTATTGTGTTTAGGAAACTTTTCAGATTTTTTTTTCTTTGTTAATCCAGAATTTTTCATAATAAATCTTGTTTAGTGGGCAATGGGTAATCAATCCCAAAGTGGACCACAAGTGGGAAAATGCATGCCCAAAACTTTGTGTTGAAGAAGACTGAGCTACGTTTAACTTGTTGCACTTGTCTGGTAGTGTGTCCACAATTCATGGAGTTCTGTACCAAATCCTTCAGTTTAGATTCACCCAAACATTTATAGGTTCAAGATTGCAAATACTCTGACAGAAAATCTTCCTTATGAATTGTGCTCCAGACTCCTCCAGAGTCCACAATGTCAGTACACTCTTCCTAGGATGCTAGGTTAAAATTCATAATAAGATCCCAATCTGTTTTGCAGTCTGCTTCTTCCTGTAACATTTGTGGTTTCTTTGCTTTTTCTTTGTCCCATAGTGGTCTCTGCTGTTCTTTTATTGAACCTTTAATACCATGTTGATTGATTGATTGAATGAATGAAAAAATAAATGAATGAATGAATGGATGATCCTTTCTTCATCCATATTAGGGCCTGAATGAAACTCCAAAACGAACATCATAGGGTTTAAAGGTTTGATAGTTTGTTCATTTGGTGTTCCATTTAGTGTTGGTGTGGGTTTTTAGAGTTTACTCCATCTAGACACTAAACTCACACCAGCCCTTATACTCTTCCTGATGCAAGGGTTTAAGGTTTAGGGCTCAAAATGAGGGGATCCTCATTTTCAGACACTTTTATCTTAGGGCCTTCACCAGGAGGTAAAAGAATTGCATAAACTTTATGCCAAGAGGCACCTTATGGACTGTATTGGCCCGCCACGTAAGGTGCTATGTTTGGTTAATAAGCTTTTGGCAAGGTCTTTACAAGCCACTTTTGTACATCAACTAAGAAGGCCATCAAAGGAAACATAGTAGAGCAAGGGAAAAGTCTAAAAGGCCACTCGAGTGGCAAGGTCTTTACAAGCCACTTTTG